>ERZ791753.16-NODE-16-length-271281-cov-17.433141_pt1 | contig 271281 bp, 233 predicted proteins | sample MGYA00509951_ERZ791753 | MGnify/ENA primary metagenome ERZ791753 (study PRJEB30046, sample SAMN00792026) | human gut metagenome | study: EMG produced TPA metagenomics assembly of the A metagenome-wide association study of gut microbiota in type 2... | reverse complement strand
CTCTCCCTTTGTGTGCTTGCTCTTTTGCTCATTCTTTTTTGCGTGATACTCTGACAGAATATTAATCATTTTAAAATCAAATCATTATGACTAAAGTACATTTATTAGGAGCTAACAGAAGTTACGACAGAAGCGTTCAGACCGTTTCAGTCAATCAAGTGGTAATGTTGGAAGGCTACAATTATGACAGCTATGTTGTCTATGAAGTAAGCCGTAACGAGTGGGGAATAACCTATCATCTTATCAATTTGGAGACGCACGAGTTTCACACATCCGACCTTATCCGGCCATTATCGGAAAAATTCGGAATAGGCATCTATTACGATGATGCGAACCCCAAGTTTTTAGATCCGTTGGAAACAGCCGTTTTACTCACTAAGGCGAAAGAGAAGAAAGCCGAAGCGGAACGGAAAGCGGAGGAAGAACGGGAAGAATACGAGCGTATCGCAAAAATCGGTGCGGAACGGTTGCGCCCCCTTATCCCGACAGATGCAAAGGCGGTCATTATCGGCACACTACGGGTGAACGAATGCGACAGTTATACGGACTATTACGACTACAGTATAGGAAGAACCGTCATTTTAGGTTTTTCCAAGCATACACGCAACCTCTTTTCGGAGATGCGCAAACATGCAGCCAATTTTGAGGAAACGGCCTACTTAGCGGAATATAACGCAGATTACGAACACCGTGAAAATTACAGTATGGGAGACGGTATGTATTTGGGTGAGCACAAATATAGCGGTTGGACGATTGAGAAAGAACCTATCTACGACCTTAAAAAGTTCATAGAACGATATGCGCACACCGCAGGGGATGAAGCCAACCTTTGCATAAAAGCACCGCAGACGGACAGCGACACGGCAGAACAGCCGACAGCAACCGCAGACCTTTCAATGTTCAATCTTGAAATCGTGGAATACAGCGAGAAGGCGATAGCCGTATTCGGTGACACCAAGCCGATAAAGAACGTATTGAAAGACTTGAACGGTCTGTTTCGTGCAAACCTCACTTATAAGGGTGAAAGGCGTGCAGGGTGGATATATTCCAAGAAGCAGGAGACGAAAGTAAGGGAAGCACTCGCCACGTGCATCCATGTATGACAGCATGAACGGCAGGGCGGAGCAATCCGCCCGCCTATCAAACGGCAATTCAATTAGTTATCAACATTTAAAAACTTATCATTATGAAGACGAACAAAAAAGTACAGAAGAACAACGTACAGAAATCAGAGAAAGAGACAGCAGTAAAAGTAACCGCTTTGGCTATCATCCCGAAGCCGATGATATTACTTTCACCGCAGAACATGCCCACGGCTATCGAAGTGACGGAAACCCCCGAAGCAGCAACAGCCGTACCCGAAACGGCAACCGTTCCCACCGTTATGGAAGAAGCACCGCAGCAAGCCGTGTTCAAGACACCGCTTGCAACGGCCACAGCCGAAACAGACCTTGATATTACCACCGTACACCCAAGCGCAGACAACCACCGCAAGACGTTCAATGACGCATCATTGCAGGAACTTGCGGAAAGTATTCGGGAAGTGGGCGTTTTGCAGGCTATCGCAGTACGCCCACGCACGGAAGGCGGTTATGAAATCATATACGGTGAACGCCGTTACCGTGCATCCTTGCTTGCAGGGGCAAAGACCATAAAGGGAACTGTTTACAACAATATAACGGACGATGAAGCGGAAGATATGTCATTAAGCGAAAATTTACAGCGTGAGGAAGTACGCCCGACTGAAGAAGCGAGAGCCTTCAAACGGTTGCTTGAAAAGGGCAGGTATGATATTTATTCTTTGGCAGGACGTTTCGGACGGAGCGAGAAGTATATCTATACCCGATTGAAACTGAATGAACTCTATGCGTCTATCGGTGAACTGTTGGATAACGACACAATCACTATCAGCGTAGCCGAGGAAATAAGCACCTATGAACCCAATATCCAAAAGGACGTTTACGAGAAGCACCTCAAAGAAGTTAACGGTGACGATTGGACGAACTATACATTAAACCTCTTCAAAAGGCATTTTGAAAAATGCTATACCACCGACCTTGAACAATACAAGTTCGACAAGACGGAATGTAAATCATGTGTACACAACGCAGCGAATTACAACCTTTTTGCCGAGCATAACGGGTGCGGACATTGCACCAACCGCAAATGTTTGGAAGCCAAAAATGCCGCCCATGTGGCAAAAGAGACGGAGAAACTTTTGAAATCCGATCCGAAGTTGGTTGTTGCACGCCCCTATTACGGAAGCCGTAACGATATGGCACTACAAAAATTGGACAAGAAAGGGCATGAAATCAAAGAACTCGATTACAACGTATCGGCACGGGAGTTTCCCAAAGCACCCGAAGCACCGAAGAAAGAGGAATATACCCAGCCGAAAGAGTACGAACAAGCGGTACAGACATTTGAGCGCAGAAACGAGGAATACGCCCAAAAGGTGGAAGAACTCAACCGTAAGAAAGAGGAAGGCAGGATAAAGACCTATGTAAAGGTAGGACAGACAGAACCCGAACTCTGTTACGTGGAGATAAACAAGAAGGAAACCGCCCCCGTCACTATCGGGACATTGCAGGAAAGGGACAAGCGTTTCAGTGAACTTGCCATTGAGAAGATTGTTGCCGACACGAAAAAGATTGTCCGTGAAAACGACTATCCCGAAAGCCCGTTCACGCAGTACGAGGACGGAATGATTTATTTCGCCATGCTTACCCAACTTCAAAGGAAGCATTTTTCACTTTTCGGTATCAAAGACCAGCCTACCCCATTGGACGAGAAACAGCGGATGAAAATCGTAGCCAAACTGACGGACGCACAAAAGACGGTCATCAAACGGGACTTCATCAGTTATTTCCTTTGCGAGAACGGCCACGGAGACAACAACGCATCCAAGCTGTTAAGGGACTTCGCAAACATGCACTTTCCCGACCAGTACGGACTTGCCAAAGCCATACACGAGGAAGAATATCAGAAACGGCATGAACGTTTGGAAGAAAGGATAAAGGAAATGAAGAAAGCGGAGAAGAAAACAGCCAAAGAAGCGGAAAAGCAGCAGACGGCAGAAAAGACGGAGAAGAAAGTCACCGCCCCGAAAACGGAGAAACCCGAAAGCGGAAAAGCAGCCTAAAGCCGAACAGAAAGCATGTGCCGGAGACAACATCCGGCACATCTTTTTCCCGCCCCCAAGAGAACAGAGGGCAGGGCCGGGCTACCCCACCCACACCGCCACCGTAAAACCTTTAAAAATATCAGCGTATGAAATATATAAGAATGTCCCCGAACGTAGAGTATTCCACCGACAGGGAGTTTTTCCTTGAACATCAAATCCTCTGCATCGTGAGCAGGGAAGGTACGAAGTTTTGCAGTCTGATAGAGAACCGTCTGTTCATGCGTTCCCAAAGCCGCCATATCAGCAAACAAATGCAGCTACATATCATGTGTGAAATTCACGAGGACATTTGCCGCCTTCGCTATGGCGGCGAGCCCGTGGACCGACCTGCCACACCCCACACCTGAATACTCCCTCTTAAAAAAGTCAGATAATTCTTATATTGTTCTTCCACTAATATAATAATAGATTTATTGATAACCAGATAAATAGCCGTTTATCTTTTCAGTTATCCGTTCTGTTGTCTGTTTATCCGGTTAGCTATATAGCTATCTATCTATTCAGCTACATAGCTATTTAGCTATGTGCATATTCAAACAGCAACTCACATATCCATATAATCATATATCCATTCGGCCGAATATTTACTTATCTATTCGAGTAACTATCTTAATAATTGCCTAAATAGCAATTCAAATACCAGACCATTTACTTATTCAAATGGATAATTGAATAATTATCCAGCTAAAAATAAACCTTAAAAGAGTATCTATAAAGTATTCCCTGATTTCAAAGTCATTCATTGGCGGGTGTTGGCGTGATACGCCATGATGCACGGACAGAAAAAACTATCTACCTTTGTCGCCGGGAGAGCGCAGCCCGTTCTCGAAAAGAGAACGTAAAACAAACCCTTCAGACCTTTAATCCGGCCCAGCCGGATTTTAATATGCGTCAGCATATAGCGAGGTGTACTTTGAGGCCCTCATTTGAAGTTCAGGCCCTCAAAGTCTCGCCCGAAAGGTCTTTGGGGGCGGCGGTTCTCCCAAGTCGAACCTTCTAAAATATTCATGTTATGAAGAAAAAAATGCTTGTCAGCAATGAAGCGGGGCACAAAGTGCTTGCTGATCTACGGGTGTATCGCCACTCCGTGCGGTTGAACAGTGAGGAAAATGAAAAATTTCTCACGATGTTTGAACAATCCGGCATGAAGAACAAGGCTGAATTTATCTTCGCCCGTATCTTCGGCTGAGAGTTCAAGGTAGTGAAAATTGATAAGGAAGCGCAGGAGTATTACGCCCAGCTCACCGCTTTCTATCAGCAATTCCGACGCATAGGCAACAACTACAACCAATGTGTAAAGACCATCCATACTATTTACGGGGAGAAGAAATCGCTTGCGTTTCTCTACAAGCTTGCCGAAGAAACCCGTAAACTGGAAGAAGTATGCAAGCAGGTTATCGAACTTACAAAGCGGTACGAAAAGGAGTATCTCACTAAAAAGGAATAACGTCATGGTGCCGAATATCACATCGGGCAGTTCGTTTTACGGAGTGATTGCCTATAATAAAAAAAGGTGGACGACAGTACGGCAAAGGCATTGTGATATCCGAAAATAGCGGCGGACACTTCCGGCAATGTGTCGATTGAAAACTGCGATTTGTGATTGTAGCCTATACTCCAATGCAATAAGCATGTCAGAGGTGATAATTGGGAATATTACGCTTTACGTTACGGTTGTCTTTCTGATGAATTCACAAGTAATCCTTGTGAATTACTTCATTGTCCTTTAATTATCCTCTATGTAAATATTCTTAACATAGAGAGCGATATTGTTGTATAGCATCACAAATTTCTGTTAACTGGCTTTGTGTACTATACGCTTTTGTTAGAGAAACAAACATACACCTTTGTGATGCCGTTCTTATCTTGGTAAACGGTAATCTAATTATTATCATTCAATTTCATATTCTCTAAACTGTAGAACAATCATAACGTATTTTTTGATTTTCATTCTTTGCCGTTCGTATAGTGACATTCTGGTTCTGCCGCTATCATAGATTCTTCTTCGGGAATTATATAGTGAGTTGAATAATCATGTAAAAATATATAATTAAGTGTATACTCAAGTGATGTCAAGGTTTCTTTACGCTTTATTCCTTTCAATTGACACTCCCATATTGTAATGCAATGCCATCCCATAGCAGCGAGAGTGCGTTGTTCTTTCACGTCACGTTCTTTGGTACGTCTTATTTTTAATAGCCAAAAATCAGTGTTAGTCTTTGGCGGGCGATAATATTTGCAACCTTCATGACCGTGCCAGAAACAACCATTAACAAAAATGACCGTTCGATACTTCCGTAGTACGATGTCTGGATGTCCTGGCAGTCGTGGATGATTGATCCGATAGCGGAACCCCCGGCTAAACAGGTATCGCCGTACCAACATTTCCGGTTTGGTATCCTTGCTGTGTATTGCAACCATGCAACGGTGCCGTTGTTCTTTGTTCAGCTTGTCCATAATTTATTTCTTACGTCCAAAGACAAAGAGAAAGTCTATGAACTTCACATAGTTGTAGACACTTGCAGAATATTGGTTATTGCTTGTATGGTTAAGTGCTATGAAATCTTTATTGGTTTCCAGCAATTGTTGGAACTTTCTTATTTCATCCTGCTTATTTACATCGTATAAACTCGTATATCCAGCTTTTTCAAGATTCTCTTTGATTAACATTGAGCATTTTGACAAGCTGTTTACATAATTAGCAATGGTACGATGACTAAGTCCTACAAGCTTCATGAAAAGCATATACCTCTCTTTATCACTTAGCTCTATTTCTAAAAAATATTTATCTATGGGCATACTTAATATATAATTTATGGCATTATAAATCCTTTTTCTTCAGCTTTGTTCACAATTTTCATAAGGCGTTTGCATTGCGCCGAGGTAGGTAGTGATGCTTTAGATATATGTGTCGCTATGGAACGAATGAAATCCAAATCACCATAAGATAATATATTCTCCTTTGATAGCGACCTATACACATCAAGCCAATATTTAGTGCCTAATTTGAAAATCTCCATTGAAGAATCTATATCAGAGTTGAACTTGTGCTCTCTTTTGGCGGCAGCTTCAATGGTCTTTGTCTCCTCCTTGGAAATCAATGAGGCAAGGAAAGCATCAGATAAAGCAAACTTTTTTTCCTGAAACTTTGTCCATACGCCTTGTGTTCTTGAGATAGTTCTGACGATACCGCCATCAGCTACTTCAAGCAGAAACTCATGAGTAATATAAGCCACTCTCAATAACTCTTCGGCCAGATCCGGATAAATTGCTTGCTTATTCCAGATAGTTCTCCAGTCTATATCCTTTTCTTTAGGTAATAAACTAAACAATTTAGCTATTGTATAAGGAATAATTTGGGCCTTGTTACCACCCTTTGGGTACCATGAAGCCTTTCCAATCTGATAGTCAAGCCCATCAAATAATATAACAGAGCAAACGCACTTCTTGAAAAATTCATCATTGATAGAATCCTTCTGTTCCTCATACATCTTTTCTATGATGGATGCGAACTTACTAAAGTTGATAGCAGAACTCTGGCATACCTGATTAGGATTCATATATACAGAGTTTAGACATTTTGCCAGTTTTTCTTTCTTAATAACCTGACTTTTGGGATGCATTTCACAAAACTTCTTACGCTGTGCTTGGGTTAGCTTCATCTGTTCCTGTTCCCATTTTCCTCTTGAGCGTTCATAAAACCAAATGGTTTGGTAAGGATTGCCGTTTACAGGTGGCGCCATGACCTTTTTAGACAGTTTTTCCATAAGAATATGGAATGGATGATTAGAAAAGAAATCTGCCTCAGATACTGCGTTCTGACTATTTGCATACTGAGAAATTTTCTTTGATATATTGTTGTATTGCTCTGTTTGTTCATCCGACATATCATCCTCAACGTTTAGAACTGTCAACTTCATCGGAACAAACAAATTGGCCATTCCGTTTTTATCTTCTTTCTTGATTATAGCATTAGCCAATGATGCAGTCGTTTGTCCACCATTGATTATCTGAGGATCTTTAAAATGTATAATCTTAGAGCCATCAGCAGAAAAACCTACAGAGCGAGCTACAACCGCTATGCCATTATTATAAGTGAAAAAGTTATTAGGTTGATTCATGATTGTATCACGAATTCCTTTATTAACTTTTCCCCGAACATTCAAGAAAGCGCGTACATTTCCTTGAAGGAGTTTGCTACCATATTTCAAATAAATGTCTGCAAGGAACTTCCCTGGAACAATACCCATATATGCATCATAACCACTTTCACCACCCAAGTCGGCCTTTAGGTATTGTATGCCATCACAACCGAAATCAGATGTGTCAAATACAATAACTTCACTGGCATTAGACGCAAATGTCTGAAAGAACCGCTCTAATGTCCATACGTTTAGTTCAACAGGACGTTCAAGAAATTTTTCTTTTGTAATGCTCTTGACCTGTTTGCTGAGAATTGAGTTTGAGAGAATAAAGAATTTAAAACGAAGGATTTCTGTCGTCAGCATTCCCTTTCCAATCTTTTTTTTGAACTCTTTGGCTATGCTGATAGCAGGATCGGAGTCGTCACAATAATCCAAAATGTTGCCATTGACAGCTTCATCAACAAAATTAAGCATGCGCGCATACAAATCGTTGATTCTTTTATTTGTTAAAGTTGGTTGCGTATCACGTTCATTAACAAAGTCACTGGCGATTAAGACAAGTGCTCCATCAGCTTCATCATAAGCATAAGCATCAAATGCCATAATGCGACCTTTTCTACCTCTGATTTCTATAGACATCGGCATAGGATCGTTCAATTCGCCAATTTCCTCCAACTCTTCCAACGTTCTTTCGATAAACTGTGTTTCCGGCTCAGTACATTCGTGTTCAGCTTTGAATCGAAGTTCATCTATAAATTGGATTCTAAACTCTTCTATATTCATAGTTTGTAATCAGATTAAAATATGGTTATGTGTTCTTCAATTTCCGCAAGTATTATCTCGTATTGTATTTTGTTGATAGATACTGGGATTTTCGTTCTTACCAATCGTGGAAACTGGTCACTCACTAGATAATGCACTGTGTTGATTAGCATATAGACATAATTGTCATACTCAGGAGAGAAATCAAATCCATATAATTCAAGTTTGGATATAAACATCTCCTTCTGTATATGAGACGTTATCTTGCTCAATATGTTATCAACCAAACCGTTCAGTTTTATCCCAGTGAATGACGGACTCATTCTCTCCAAAGAATACAGAACGAGATAGCCATCAATGTCGCTATCCAGTTGTTCTAACGAGGAAATGCGAACAGACTCTTTTCCACTATTGATAGCTTTAATCTCATACCACACGTCATCTGTAGAGAAGTCTTTATGGGTCTTTTCTGGTCCCATCCAACTATCTAAAGATTTTTGAATGCCATATTGGGGCATCATGAAATTTTGAAAAAACAGTAATTCTCCTATAAGCCCCATTATTTCAAACTCCGTGAGATTTCCATTGTTAGGTTTGAAGAGCTTCTTCCAAGACAAAAATCTGGAGTGCAATATTTTGTATGTAGTATTATCATCTTTTATAGCCAAAGTGGAATCCACGAGATCTTGGCAGAAAGTACAAAAATATTCCAACAAACTAGAATTTTCCAAAGAAAATCGAATACTTAGAAAATCCTTTTCCTTTGTTTGGCTGACAGAAATGACATCTGAACCATACAATCTAATTGGAGAAAATTGGCCACGAAACTCAAAGGCAAATTGCCCATTCTCATCTTTACCGATGTAAAGATTGATATCACGATTTTGTCCAACTCTTATGAAGTATCCACTCTGAAAACCTTCTAAGAACTTATTATATAAATCATTCTTCATCTTCGTCTGTATCTTCAGATTCTAACTCATCTTGCATATAGAGTTTGTAATAGATTTTGTTTACTTTATAAGTTTTGGCTTTTTCTGCCTCTTTCACTCCAGGGAAGCCAATAGCAAAAGCAACTATCTTGTCTTTGCCAAGTTCTTCGCGGAACTTTTTAAGATTCTTTGGTTCTTCCTTCCCGTCTTCGACAGGGGTGGGGTGAACAAGCATTATAATGAATAAAGGCTTGCGCTTCGGCAAATAACTGAAATATGCTCTAAGAGGTACACTACGCTTTTCTGCTTCGGACTTTGTTAGTCCTTCATTCATCCATGCTTTACGACATGCGTCTTCTGCATTTTTCAATTCATTCGGCTCTAAGGCAAATTTCCCTTCTCGTAAACCCAAGATGCGTCGACGTGAACTGACTTGTATTACCCTGCGATTGTCATTGCAAATGTAACGACTAACACATTTGATTTTTTCCAATCCATCTATTGGATAGTTTTCTTTGCTGTCGCCGCCTTCAAATACGACATCCCAAAGACCTACGTTTTGGGTATTCTCATCTTGAACGAAATCTAGGATGTTATTAACGTTGAAGTTCATATTTACCATAGAACATTGTATATGGGAAAGGAGCTCAACTATGAAAGCCTTTGGCACATCTGCGAAAAATCTAGAGACTCCAATTTCCTTGTCAATATCCTTATCATCAAATTTTCCTCTGTCTGCAAACTGCAATTTATATCCTTTGTCAAGCATCATGGTTACAAATTTCTGGATTGCATCAAGGTTTCCACTATTTTGAGCGGTATTAAGACTTATGTACGGAGTATCGTAAATATTACCATAGTATGAGTACTGTAAGTTTAGATTAAACGAAGTACGCATCTTGTTTGATGCAGTAATCTGCAACTCGGCACAATTATCACGTACTTTTATTCCAAAATCTTTTGGAGTAAGATGTTGGTCATACATATCTTTCAGGTCATTCTTCAAGTTTTCTGATGCCATTGCAATTTCCTCATACCATCGTGCACTCATTTGGCTTGTCCATATCTGGAACAAATCTTCATAGCCAGGACGATAACCGAACCAACGCCCCATTTGCATAAGTACATCGAACGTTGCAGTATTACGATAGAAATAACTGACTAAGAGGCCTTCTAAAGTAAGGCCTCGTGATAATGCCAAACCTCCTACAGCTATTACTCGCAGGTGCGGATTGGCTTTGTAGTCCAACTTGCTACTCGATTTTGAACTGTTTACAACAAGCACTTGAATCTTTTCGACAGCAGCTATAATAGTTTGTTTTTTTATTATACGTTCAAATGTGATGTCTGATATATTACCAAAGTGCTTTTTCCACAGGCTCTCCAATTCCTTATATAGTACAAGGTTTTTATTCTTTTCAGATTTATCGTTGAAATCATATCTAATTGTATTGACAAATTGATTATAGACTTCTTCAATCCATTCCTTTATATAACGCTGTACTTTAACGAAGCGAGACATATTAATCAGCATACTTCGTGGAGAGGAAATATTTCCTCTTAAATCACGTACGGCATTAGCCAAGAAGTAGCATAATATGGATTCTCTCAAAGATCTGGGAAAATCACCGTGCCACTCTTTGCTGTGCTTGTAATAGAAAGGGCCCATATTTAACGATTCCAAATCATTTTCAATGGCATCCTTGTATTCGTCAGAAGCATAGTCTGGCTCTTCTATGTCGCTTATATAACGTAAATTGCCATAACGGTCACCATCTTCATAAAAAATTCTTTTGGCTCCAATGTATGTTGATGGTGTAGGCAATGTATAAATAAAATGTTCTGGGAACAAGTCTGCATGCTTCATGCTGTCTACTGAATCTGGATCTATAAACACGTTTGCGAACGGAGTAGCAGTAAAACCAACATATGTGGCATTTTTGAACAGATTGCAGATTTTACGGATAATCTGATTTGTTTTTGTCGGGTCAGTTTCGTCTTTTCGCGTATTTACCGAGGCATTATCAGCTTCATCGTCAATAAGAAGCATAGGAGTGTCAATGTATCCGTAGATAGGGTCTACATTCTGGTCATGTAACCATTTGTAAAGTTTGTTTAAGATAGACACATTTTTCTTAACGACAAAGATAATAAGAGAGTTATGTGCATTAATCGAAGTGGATATTTTGTCACAATCGCCTACAAAATCATTAGCACAGGAAGTGAACGAGGTGGCTCTAAGCTGTTTGTTGTCCAATCCAACTCCGACACGTTTGGCCGGTTGCACGATCTTTCCCACTTTCTTAATTGTAATGCCTACGACAGCTTCATCTATACGTTCTTGTGTTTGTTGACGGAGACTTTCGGTTGTTCCAGCCAAAAGGATAACAACCTTGTAACCAGCATCAGCAGCTCTGCAAATCAGGCCTGAGTATGTCGCTGTTTTACCAGATTGTACATCACCGATAATCAACCCTCTTTTAAGTCTGGTTCCGTCAAATTTGTCATTTGGATTACCAAGACAATTCATGATATTTGGGAGCGTTTGGTCTTCTAAAAGATTGATGCTCTTTACGTCTATTGATGATTTGTACATCAAATAGTTCTTGTAACGTACCCAAAAATATTTGTCTGTCACATCTGCATCCTTATACCAGTTATGTGGTTCATTATAATCATCAAAGATACAACATCCAGTTATGTGGAGGACTTTGAACTGATACTCAATGTCAGATATCAACTGCGAGTAGCATTCTTTATCTGGCTTTAGAGAACTGATGAATATGGCTTTGTCAATATAAGAACTAATATCTTCATATTTAAGTTCATTGCCAGCCTTTTGATCAAGCTGGATGAAATTCTCAGCAAAGTTCTTTAGGATGCTGTACTCCGTGTCATTAAGGTTCATGAGTGTAATTTTCTATAAGTTTGTTTTTTAAATTTTCGTAGTTGCAAAAGGGTTCCGATTTCATCAGATCATCGACAATATCAAGTATGCTCTTCTTACCAAGTCGCCTAAGCATCTCAACCATTGTTATGCCCAATTGAAACACATCATCAAATCGATTGTCTGAGTCCTCTACAGTTATAGCATCATTTGACTGGTCTATGTACATCTGTTGAATAGGTATGTTCTTTTCAATTTCATTGATAAATATCTCAAAGTAACCATAATCTTCTTCAGACATTTTTTCCTTGACGAATTGGTACAACTTACTATCTCGATTAATTTGATAAAAATACGAATGGTGCCTACCTTCTATCCTGTCCCAAATGTAATCAATATCATCGTCAATCTTATCTTTGCGGCCTCTGTGGGTTTGTTTCTTTACAGAAATTTCCAAAGCATCATTAACAGTATTTTTCAACTGATTCTGAATGCGTTTAGGTATAGTTGCATTTTGCTTCTTGACGTCTATGCTCCAAATATCATCCAATGAATTTGGAATATCAACACGAATACGTGCATTCTTTGTCAGTTCAGCGCGTGGTTTCATCCCAAACCATGTACCCCATATAATCAAACGGTTGTTTCGATAGATGTAAAAACCTTGTTTGGCACGTAGATTCTCAATGCCTCCAATCAGCTTTTTATCTTTTTCTGTCAAGTCTGTTGCAAAAGGAAGAATAAATGGTTTAATCTTAATTTGGCGTTCTATCCCTAGACTATCTTTCAGAGCAATAGTACGTTCTTTCTTGGTAGTTGTCTTTTGGTGAGACTCAAGAAATGGATCTTGCGGTTTCACCACCTGATTGTTCACGTACATAGTTATCCTTAATTTCGCAGGCAAAGTGAGGAATCGATGGAAAATAAGCGCGATGAAGTTGTTGACAATATCCTTGAACCTATTAAGCATCTCGTAAACTTGCCCGTCACTTGATTTTGATAAAACATCAAAATCTTGCCAAAGCACCAAGGTGCCCTGCTTCTGCTCCAGCAAGAAATCTATGTATGGAAGTTGCTTGATTTCGATTCTTGTATGTTCTTTAACAACCCACTGCTTCTGCTGTAAAATATGGTTATAATCCCATGTATAAGCATTAGTCTCGCCATCTTTTCGACTCACAACCGTCAAAATTCGGCATTGGGATAATGATGCCGATTTCATTCCTAACCCAAATCTGCCAAGGTCATTGTCATTTCTGGTAGATTCAGATGCAATACTACCATAACGCATTGCTTCGAAAAGGGTTTCATTTGACATACCTTCACCATCGTCAAGAATACCTACACATATCTTGTTCAGCGGGTCTGTCGGAAATAGTATTTTAACAAATGAGCAATGTGCACTGATGCTATTGTCTATAACATCAGCTATAGCAGATTCAAAAGTATATCCCATGGAACGCATTGACCCCATGAGCATATCCGCCTTTGGAATGTTTTGCTTGTCCTTACTCATTTCATATAAGTTTTAATAGTTTAGAATCTTTTCAACTACGGCTTTTGCCAATAATGGCGGAACTGCATTGCCTATTTGTTGCTGTATATGGGAAATAGATCCTTCAAAGATAAAGTCATCAGGGAAGCTTTGTATACGTGCCGCCTCCCTCACCGACAAGCCTCTGTCTTGATAGGGGTGTATTAACATACTTTTCCTGTAGTTTGATATCACCACTGAGGGTTGATCGGCTATCAGCCGTTTGTAGATTCCGCTATGCGTTCGTTTCTTGTCCGCATAGTTTTGCATCAGAAAGTCTGGTATTGCTTTCCAGTTTTGTCCCTGTTTTATGTATTTATATCGTTCAATAACGAGATCATTATTCAACGATACATAGTTTTGCTTTGCCTTTTTTGATTTTTTCCTCATCAGTTGCGCATATTTACAGGCTTGATTACGCGGTATCGCGTAAGGAAGAGAGGCATAACTATCTCCGTTCTTTAACTCTGGCAAATCTCCTATCGCCTCTTCTACCGTCACCTTGTAAGTAAATGGAGCAGGGAATGTGAACTTTATACCATTCTTATTTCCGATAAGGAAGAAGCGATTTCTATTTTGAGGAACGCCATAATCGGAAGCCCAAAGTACTTTTGAAGAAACAGTATATCCAAGTTCTTCAAAGCATTGCTCTATCACTTTTTTTGTTTCTCCATTGTTTATTTTTGTCAATCCCCAAACATTTTCAAACACAAACCACGTCGGATTTAACTCTTTTACAAAACGAACAAATTCTCTAAAAAGCTGATTCTTAGGATTGTCCATATTCCGATTTACAGTGTTAGACATTGAAAAACCTTGGCACGGAGGTCCTCCCATTATAATAAAAAGTTCTTTCTCACCAACAATCTTTTTAGGATCAAGTTTGGTTATATCTTCGCATAATACGGAAGTTTCTGGGTGGTTTTTTTTATATGTATATGCTGCGCTTTTATTGATCTCAATAGCGTAGCGCACAGTAATACCTGCCATTTCTGCACCAAGACTTAGACCTCCGGCACCAGAAAATATGTCCATCCCTATGCGCCCTTCGTCAACAAGCGGATTAACCTTTTTGTCCGTTATGTCAATCTGATTATTCATACAGAATTATATTCTTTATTTTCGGCTTTACAATTTGAATTATTTTTATATGACCATTACTTTTAAATTGATTTAATAAAATCATATCATGGTATGCATTCCACTTTAGCTATTTTTAATTTCCTCAAATCGCACGAGATCAGTCAATTCTACATCTAAAAGTTTTGCCACTTTCATTAGACTTTCCAAATCTGGTTGACTTGAGTTTGTACACCATTTAGATATTGTAGTTTGGTCTTTCCCTAACTGTTCTGCTAACCATTTGTTAGTTCTATTTTTTTCGGCTAGCATTACTTTTATTCTATTGAGTTTTTTATTTCCCATTTCTCAGAAGAATTTATATGCAAAGATAAATTTTAATATTGAATCTATCAAATACAACTCTAAGAAATGCGCTGATTAAGCAAATAAATGAATTATATTCATGATTATAATGCGTAAAAAACAAGAAATAAGTGAGATTATGTTATAAGATACTCTTTTATAACAGTTAATGGTTATCTCTCAATAAGAAATTAACCACTTAATAACATAAAAAGGAATCAGCATAAAATTAACGTTATGACTGCCGAAGCATAATTAAGGGTTCAAAAAAATCCGTTTTCTATTTGCAAAATCAAAGCAAAGCTGTATCTTTGCATCCGAAATCAATGATAGCACATGATTAATGGTGTAAATTAAACATGTGATAAATCATGTTTTTTTAATGCTAAGCATTAGAAGACCAGCACTCTAAGTTCTGAAAGGCAGAACATTAGCTTTATAAAAGAAGTTGGGGTTCGAGTCCCTGAGGGTGTACGAAGATAAGGTTCTGAAAACAATTGAGTTTCAGAACCTTTTTTAATCTCACCTTGTTTCACTCTCATCATGAATAATTGGAAGAAAAAATTTATCATAATATGGAGCGGGCAACTATTTTCTATATTAAGTAGTTCCATCGCTCAGTTCTCTATCGTCTTATGGATTAGTCTCAAAACGGGTTCTGCGGAAGTTTTGTCCTTTGCCATGATCGCCGCCTTGTTGCCGCAAGCCTTGTTAGGGGCATTTGCAGGCGTATATGTGGATCGCTGGAACCGGAAATGGACTGTGATAGGTGCAGATAGTTTCGTTGCACTCTGTTCCGGTGTCATCGCTTTGTTATTTTACTTGGATGTAGTGGAATTGTGGCACATCTATATATTATTGGCGCTTCGTTCCATTGGTGGTTCGTTCCATTCACCGGCAATGAAATCATCTATTCCATTGCTGGCTCCGGAAAAGGAACTGACCCGTATTGCGGGAATTAACCAGGCTATCCAGTCTATTTGCAATATCGGTGGCCCTGCGTTGGGAGCGGTTCTGCTTCTGGCATTCGATATGAGTGTAGTCATGTTATTGGATGTGGCAGGCGCAATCATTGCCTGCACTTCCCTACTGTTTGTTTACATTCCGAATCCAAAGAAGGAAAATATCTCAGCTAAGAGTGTATTGAACGATATGCGCGACGGTTTCCATGTGATTATGCGCAACCGAGGAGTTAGTTGGGTGATGGTTACAGAAATCCTGATTACTTTCTTTGTGTTGCCGATAGTCGCCCTGATGCCGCTGATGACTTTGCATACTTTCTCCGGAACAGCTTATCAGATTAGTTTGATAGAAACACTTTTCGGGGCGGGTATGTTGGCTGGAGGGGCTTTATTGGGGATTTGGAATCCTAAGATTAGGAAGATACTGATGATTGCGTTCTCTTATGCGGTACTTGGTCTGGCATTGGCTATATGTGGTATGTTGCCCGGCAATGGGTATGTCTTTTTTACCATACTGACAGTGGTACAAGGGCTTATCGTGCCATTTTTATCCGGTCCCTTTACCGCTCTATTGCAGACGCAGTTCAAACCGATTTATCTGGGACGTGTATTCTCGCTTTTCGACAGTATAAGTTTGTTCCCTTCTATCATCGGTTTGCTTGTCACAAGCTTTGTAGCCGACTCTTTGGGAATAGGCAACATATTTATATACTGTGGTTTTGCCATTGTGCTGACTGCAATTCTGATGATGTGTATTCCTTCTGTTAGAAATCTGGAGAAAGAGGAAATCAGGAAGAAAAAGTAAATGAAATGCCCCAAAAGTTAGATATAAAACTTTTGGGGGCATTTCATTTATAGTATTATTGCGCGTCTATACCTCTTTTTTTCAGCATCTCAAAGTCTTCTTTTCTCATTCCTATATCATCCAGTGGACGCGGTTCATTATGATCGTTCAGATAAACCCTCGATTTCTCTGTATAGAGAGGGCTGGTGACAGATAGACTGTCATTGCGGTACGGAGTTTCTATTCCGGCCAATTCCATCATGGTCTGGAAGAAAGAAATGCTGGAAGATATATTTTTCTGTCGGTTCATCGAAGCAGCTTTCTCTATCCCGGGATACTCTTCCCTATAACTGTCGGATGTCCACAGCAGGAGAGGTACGTGTAGCTGATAGTAGGACGGAACGGGGGATGCATGGAGAAACAGGTGTCGGCCATCGTCGAAGATATCTTCCCCATGGTCGGACGTGTAAAGCATACTAGCATCTACTTGCTGCTGCTTCAATAAGTGGATGATACGTGCCAGGAAATTATCCGTATACCGGATGGAATTGTCGTAGGCATTCATCAGGTTATCTTTGTATTTCACTTCTGCATCTACGGGGAAATCCGGTAAGAAGAAAGCAGCAGTTTCCGGATAACGTTCCCGGTAATTGAAGTGGGATCCATAGGTATGCAATACAATGAACTGTTTCCGATTTCCTTTCTCAAGTTCTTTTTCTACCAACATTAACAGTTCGTCATCCGAAGGATTGTATTGGGAATCCTGCGAATCTTCTTTGATAAAATCATAAGTATCCGCTTCCATTCCGAAGAAGTCGATGAAAGAATGATTATACCGCTGGTTTGAGAAGAAGGCTGTCTGGAAACCGGCTTCTTTGAAAGCGGTAATGACGCTTTTCCGATAATAAATGGAATCGAAATTCTGTGCAGAAACGGGAGAAAGCAGCATGGGTACACTCTTGTGCGTAGTATTCGATTCCGTCAGAACATGACAGAAAGAAGTCACTCCTTCTATTTTAGAAAGTTCAGGGTTCGTATCCCGATCATAGTCGTAAAGACTCCAGTTCAGGGCGCGGGATGTCTCGCCCACTACCATAATATAAATTTCGCGCCTGTCTTCCGGATGGGAAGGCTGGGCGTTAAAAGTAAAGTTCTCTGATGTGCGGTGATACGTCCTTGTTTGGGCATTACGCTGGAATGCGAGTGCTACATTATAACACACGTTGGCAGGATACAAATCCGATTTCAGCTCGTAACGTTTATCCAGTCCATAAGCGGCACCCAATGAGATAAAGCCGATGAGTAAGGCAATCCATGCCTTTTCCCGTTCCCGACGGATAAATTCCAAAGATAATTTCCGCTTCTTTATAATGGAGATTGCAGCCAGAATCAATGCTGGTATATAAAGAATAATCACACTCACTAATGCCGGAACAAGATTATCCAGCAACTCCATGGCTTCACTTGAATTAGTGGTTACCAGGTTCAGGAACATATCCACAGCAATAATGGACTGTCCGAAGAGATAAAGCAGTACTATCTGGAAAGCTCCGAAGAAGATGAATAGGAAAAGGATCCAGAACATCTTTCCACAGTCCCTTGACAAAGTCATTAATAGATAATAGAAAGCAAATGGCAACAGTACATTGCACACTTTTGCCACTATAGGCATCGGCTCTGTAAAACAGAGGATGATATTGGGTACTATCAGGATCAACAGGAACAGATAGAACAAATGCGCCTGATTTTCCAACCATTTCTTTATGTTCTTAAAAAGCTTCATTGATGTTGAATATAAATCCGGTCTGGCCTTTTCCAAACCCTAAATCTAACCTTACGTTTACTCTCTTTTTGAACTCCCACCGATAACCAAAACCATAATTAGGGAGAATATGTTTAACTTCGAAACCGGAGAATTTTGGAAACACGGTTCCCGCTCCTGCCCATATAGCCATGCCATTTCGTTTCCAGACGTGCTGACGAAGCTCTATCTGCGCATCCATGGCGCATTTATCACGGTAACGCCCTTCGTAATAACCACGCATGGAATAAGAACTTCCCAATGTTGCCATCAATCCCCAAGGTGGATCACCGTAATTCAGTAACGCATGGAATTGTCCTGCCAATATTCCCCCTTTCCATACAGGATGATAATAGCTGGTAGTCAGTTCTGTGCTGCTGAAAGCATATTTATTACCGAGGAATGCGGGACTGAATCGTTGGTCTATTCTCAGGTAATAGCCACTATAGGCATTTGTGAGGAAATCCCGTGAATCATAGAGTAATGAGAATCCGAGGCTTATATTGGCAGTCCGTGCTTTCATTCCTTCCCAAAGTTCGGGCTTTTCAAAATCGTGGCCGTAGACATAATCAAAGACAGCCATCGGACCGATATAGAAGTTCCGCGCTACACGAGTCATGAAGTCTACCTTTACTTGTGCCTGGAAACGGTCGTAATCACTTTCATTATCGTCATTAGAACCGTTTTCATATCCTTTTCCCCAATACAAGCTGGGAAACGAATAGAAATAAAGATTGTAATTCAGACGGTATCTGTCTTGTGGAAAGAGATGATTTCCACGTACCCCCAACAAATAGAAACCTACCGTAGATACATCACCGTATAAAGATACATTAGATGGCGGAAGGATGGTATCATTCAGGTCTGTACGATATAATCCGGCGGCTACCAGACCGATGCCGAACTTGGTGTCACTGGAATAATGGGGTCCTCCGATAACGCTGAAGTCAAACTTCTTGTTTTTTTTCTCTTTGTTGGCATCATTAAAATAGTCCAGGAATTTCTTGAAAAAACTTTTCTTTTGTGGTAAAGTGTCAGTTACGGATACAGAAGATTCGACTGAAACATCTGCTCCTGTGGGGCCTTGTGCCCATATATCGGTGGCTATTAGTAATAACAGCACCGGTAGTACCCATTTCGTTAGTTTAGCGTCCATGATTATACCTGTAGAAAACTACGTCGGCAAATTTAGTTTTATTTTAATCATATAACAACAATTTTGTGAAATGTTTTGTTCAAACTTCTTCCATTAAGAAAAAAGGAGGAAGAAATAAGAATTTCAGAACTTTATTCCCGTTTTAACGTTATTCTTTTAGAACGAATAACGAACTTCATTATGAAAACAAAAATGGATATTCCCGATAAAGAGGGACGAAAACGACTTGTGATTGTGGGTGGTGGCTTCGGTGGATTGAAGTTGGCACGCAAATTGAAAAGCGATAAATTCCAGATAGTGTTATTGGACAAGAATAATCATCATATTTTCCAACCCCTACTCTATCAGGTAGCAACCGCCGGTATTGAACCGAGTGCAATTTCTTTTCCTTATCGCAAGATATTTAAAAAGAGAAAACATTTCCATATACGTATTTGTGAGGCGCAACGGGTAATTCCCGGAGATCATATTCTGGAGACTTCCATCGGAGCTCTTTCATACGATTATCTGGTTGTCTCTACCGGATGCCGTACCAACTATTTTGGTAACGATGGGCTGTCTCAACGGACGATGGCCCTGAAGAATACTGCAGAAGCTTTGTTTAATCGTAACCAGATACTGGAAAGTTTTGAAAAGGCACAGAATACCAGTAATCTGGAGAAGAGAAAACACCTCATGACATTTGTCATTGTGGGTGGCGGTGCTACAGGTATAGAGCTTTCCGGTGCATTGGCGGAAATGAAAAAATTTGTACTTCCGCAGGATTATCCCGATCTTGATATGACCCTGATGCGTATTATTCTTGTGGATGGTGCTCCCCGCCTACTCTCTGCTTTCTCTGAAAAATCTTCAGAAGAAGTGGCAAATTACTTGTTAAAACGTGATGTGGAAATCAGAACTAATGTACAGGTAACGAATTATGAGAATGGAACGATGACACTGAGCGACAACAGTACCCTAGAAACAACAAATGTCTTTTGGGTTGCAGGTGTACGCGCCAACAGTATAGAGGGACTTGCAAAAGAGGCTTATGGTCCCGGTAATCGCCTCCTTGTAAACCTCTACAACTGTGTTCAGGGCTATACTAATATTTTTGCTATCGGTGATACTGCGCTTATGACTTCCAAGGAATACCCAAAAGGACATCCGCAAGTAGTTCAACCAGCCATTCAGCAAGCGCGTAATCTGATCCAGAATCTGGATAGAAAGGAACGGGGACTTGAGATGCAACCCTTTGTTTATCATAATAAAGGTTCCATGGCTACCATAGGACGCAATCATGCAGTTGTGGAACTGAAAAAACTTCGTTTCGGTGGTTTCCCCGCGTGGGCAGTATGGCTATTCATCCACTTAATGAGTATTGTCGGTGTAAAGAACCGTCTGTTTATCTTTGTAGACTGGATGTGGAGTTACTTTACATACGATCCTTCTTTAAGGGTTATTATTAGACCTTTGCGAAGAGATAAACCATAATGCCTTATTTTTCGTTATATTAAATATAAATGTTTAAAACAGACGACTATGCTTTACAAATTTTTATTCCCGTCTAAACCGGATGGAGCAGCAATATCTGCAATATTATTAATAGTGAGAATTATATTCGGTGTGTTATTAATGAACCATGGCATCGAGAAGTGGTCTAATTATCAGGAGTTATCCACTGTATTTCCTGATCCGCTGGGTGTGGGCAGTCCTCTTTCCTTGGGATTAGCCATATTCGGTGAATTGGCTTGTTCCATGGCATTTATCATTGGTTTCCTTTACCGTCTGGCAATGCTGCCGATGATATTTACAATGGGGATGGCATTCTTTGTCATTCACGGAAGCGATCCGTTTGCGGTCAAAGAACTGGCTTTCATATATCTGGTGGTATACGTGCTGATGTATATTATCGGTCCCGGAAAGTTTGCCGTAGACCACTGGCTGGGTAAGGCTTTGACTCCCCAAAAAGTTTAATTTTGCGGGGGCTGTTTAACTGAAAATTTGTTTTTGTCTCTTATTTAAGTGTATTTTTCATAAAAAGCACTTATATTTGCCCAGAGAAAAAGAGCAAAGAGTTAAATCAATAAACTCAGTAAAACAAAAGAAAGTAATTATGAAAAAGAGTAATTTGAATTTGGCTGCAACTGTGATGATTTGTGGCGCGTTTCTTTTCAGTTCTTGTATCGGTTCTTTCGGTCTGCACAGTAAATTGGTGAATTGGAACCAAAGTATTGGTACAAAGTTTGTTAATGAGCTTGTTTATCTGGCTTGTAACATTATCCCCGTATATCCTGTTTGCTATCTGGCAGATGCGTTGGTAATCAACTCCATTGAATTTTGGAGCGGTTCCAATCCGATGGCTAACGTGGGTGATGTGAAGAAAGTAAAAGGTGAAAACGGAAACTATCTCGTAAAAACATTGGAGAACGGTTACTCTATCACAAAAGAAGGTGAAACCACTGCCATGGAGCTGGTTTACGACAAAGAACTGAACACTTGGAATGTAGTTGCAGAAGGTGTTAGCACTGAATTGCTGCAAATGAACGGTGACGGTACTGCACAGATGTACCTGCCGAATGGTGAAGCAATGAATGTGACATTAGATGCACAAGGCATAGCTGCTGCTCGTCAGGCAACGATGATCAACACTTATTACGCTGCACGCTAATTAAGAAAAGAATTTGAATATGCGGGCGGATGAGTAATCATTCGCCCGTTGCTTTTTATACCTCTTCAGATCTTTTTAGAATGGATAGCCTACTGCAAAGTGGAAGGCAAAGTCACGTCCGAAGTCAGGACGCAAAATGGGATAACGGTCCTTTCCCTTTTCTGGATTAATAGCCTTCATACCACCATCAAAGCGAAGTACAAAGAAATCCAGATCCAGACGCAATCCCACACCGTAAGCTACGGCTATTTGCTTATAAAATTGATCGAATTTGAATTTCCCTCCTGGCTGATCCTGATATTCGCGAATCGTCCAGATATTTCCCGCATCTACAAACATAGCACCTCTGAACTTCCAGAATAAACGTGTACGGTATTCTATACTAGCATCCAGCTTGATGTCACCCGACTGATTCATGAAGTTGCCTTTTTCATCGGAGAAAGTACCAGGACCGAGGCTACGTACCGACCATCCGCGTACACTGTTTGCTCCACCCGAGAAATAACGTTTCTCGAAAGGAATCATCCGTGCGTTTCCGTAAGGAATAGCAATACCTCCCCCAATATGAAATGCAATAGAGTTACGGTTATCGATGACGATGTTTTTGGCAAAATCCAGGTCACCTTTTATATATTGTGCATACGGAATATTCAAGATGGTATATTCGTCCTGATCATTCTTTTTTAAATTGCTCATTTTAGAAAGCACATACAGGAGATTCCCCGCAGACTCAAAGTTGAAACGTATACTGTAGGAATTACCAATCACTGCATTGTTCATCAAAGCTTGTCCTGCGCTGTTATAGGTATAGCTGTATCCGGTACGGACAATCAAACGGTCTTTATAGTTATACTCCAACAGATAGTTCTTCTCATCATTCAGGAAATTGTTCTTAAACTCGGGTTCTATCCACGGCATATACAAATAGTTAATGTCCAGCAAGTCTATACGATGCTGCGAACGTTGTCTCTGCAAACCCCATTTATAACTCCATGAACCAGATGCAACGATGCGTGTAAACTCGGGACGCATCTGATAATTATATTGCAGTCCGAATTCCGTAGTTGCTCTTATCCTCCGCTTGAAATCATTGGATATGAACGGAAACATGAAGCGGGGAAAGTTTATACTGGTTTCCACGCCAAGTTCCGTATAGTTGTCATTCTTATACCCTAAGCCGGAAACTGCTTCATAGGCTCCGCGAAGCTTAACCAGAAAAGTTTCGGAACCTCTGAATACATTGCGATTTTGAAAAGATACAGATGCTGCGGCACCCAAATCACCGGCAGAGTTCGTTCCTTCCAGTTCGAAAGATACAGACTGATGCTTGTTCTTCGTTAGCATTACATAGGCATTCAGCTTTGCGCTATCACCTACCTGTGTTTCGAAGAAACGTACATTGGTATATTTCAATACTGGCAGGCGTCCAAAATTGGAATAGGTACGCTGCACATCCTGTTCATTGTAAAGATCTCCCGGGGTTATCCGCAGATTATCCGTCAATACTTTAGGACGCAGGTATAATTTATCCTTATAATATATGGGAACCCCTTTATAGTGTATCGAATCATTGATTTCCACACTACTGAGAGCTGAAGATTGCAGTACGTCATAGTCCGCAATGAAATTCACTTTATTAATCGTATATTGTGGATGATCCTGCAATTCAGCACCGGAATGCTGTCTGTACCGTGCCAGATGCAAGGTCAGATCCACCTGATAAGTGCCACGTACCGTATCCGCCGTATAAGAAATATAATCTTTGTTGAATTTATAATAACCATTGCGAAGCAGGTTGCCCGTGATCCGTTGGCGTTCACTGTCCAGTATGTTGGCATTGAAGTACATACCTTCGGATAAATAGGTCGATGCAGAATCTTTCTGCATATATTCCCAGATTTTTTCATCCTGAACATCATATTTCAGGTTACGGACAATATACGGCTCTCCGGTGTTTACTTTATAAGCCAGTTTTACCTTTTTCTTCTTGATTTTGGGAACGTACTCTACGGTAGCACCCATATACCCCATATTCTGAACGGCTTTCGTCATTTCCTCCCGTGAACGTTCGGTTTCTTCCTTACTATAGATAACGGGGGCATCTCCCAGCCTGCGTAAAGCCCTGTTCACCCAGCGGGTAGAATCACGTCCCGACCAGTTGTAGACATACAACTGGGTTTTAATCAGACTAAACCATTTGGAGTTCGGATTTTGCCGCACATATATGGACAAATTAGAAGGCTTCACATTTTTATTATCAGTATGTATGCGCACTTCATCCAGCAAGTATGAACCATCCGGCACATATTTGGTGGTCGAGCAGGAAGCTAATGTAAGTATGGCAGCAGTAAGTAGTGCGTAGTGGAAGCCTTTCTTCATACCAGAATTAATAAATTGCGCATAATTGACTACAAATATAAATCTATTTTTTCTTTTCCGAAATAAAAAACCGGATGAAGTGTGTTCCGTTTTTTGATTATATAGAAATAATCACGTACTTTTGCCAAACGATAACATTTAAGCTATGGCACTGAGCAAAAACCGCATCAAATATATCCACTCGTTGGAGCTGAAGAAGAATCGTAAAACAGAAAAAGTCTTTCTGGCAGAGGGTCCTAAACTGGTAGGAGATTTGTTAGGACATTTTCCCTGCCGCTTTCTGGCAGCGACGCCCGAATGGTTATCGCAACATCCCAAGCTTCCGGTAGAAGATGTTTCGGAAGTGTCTGATGAAGACCTTTCCCGTGCCAGCTTATTGAAAACTCCCCAACAGGTACTTGCCATATTCGAGCAGCCGGAATATGAAACGGATGCTTCCGTCATCAGCCACTCGCTTTGCTTGGCGTTGGACGATGTGCAAGATCCGGGAAATCTGGGTACTATCATTCGTCTGGCAGACTGGTTTGGAATAGAGCATATCTTCTGTTCCCCGAACACCGTAGATGTATATAATCCAAAGACGGTTCAAGCCACCATGGGAGGCATTGCCCGTGTGAAACTGCACTATACTCCCCTGCCCGACCTCATTCAAAGCCTGAAGGATATACCAGTTTACGGCACTTTCCTCGATGGAGAAAATATGTACACACAGAAATTATCATCCAACGGATTGATTGTGATGGGTAATGAAGGCAAAGGAATCGGGAAAGAAGTGGAGCAACTCATTAACCGCAAACTTTATATTCCCAATTATCCCGCAGAGAGGGAAACGTCCGAGTCACTGAATGTGGCAATTGCTACCGCAGTAGTCTGTGCCGAGTTCCGTCGACAGGCAGCATCGTTGTAAAATCGAAAGGATAAAGTAGATAAGCATTTATTCCGGAAGGAAACGTTTCTTGGCAGAAAATTTCCGGAAGTTCCTGTAATACTTCATTTGCTTTCTGAAATATACCGGAGTACCCTTCGGAAATATCTTCTTCATTATTCAATAAAGCAATGACTCCGGGAAACCATTCCACTCCTTCAATCTCCTCTGTCAAGGAAAAGGCGGACACAACTTGTCCTTCTTCCACCCCTACCACATATTGTTTGAGATAACCATGTCCGGGCAGAAAAATAAAGTGTGAAGCAAATCGTTTGATCATCAGGGGTTATCTTTACGGAATTGAACGTGCTCTGGATTATCCAACTTCTTCAGTGTAGGTTCCGAAGATGGACGAGGACGGGCAGCATCACGTCTGCGCGGATTATCATTTATCTTCTCTTCCACAGGTTTCAGTTCCTCTTTCTTGAGTTCCTGAGGTTCTATTTTCTCTGTCTTAACAGAATCTTTCTGAATAGAATCATTCTTAGCAAACGACAGTGTATCCGTAGCATGATAACGCATCAGTGAAATGCGGTCGGTCAGCAATGTACGGGTAGCCTGTGCTGCAGGATAATAGATATACCCACGTATTTCCCGGATTTCTCCCAACGTATCGGCAAAGAGGGAAACCGTTTCCATACCCGATTTGTATACTTTCTGAATATCACTGATTATGCTGTCTTTATAAACAATCTGCATAGCCATGACGGGAGCATATAAGGAATCTGGCGCACCGTTGTGGAAGCGAAAACGAACGTTCCACCGCAAAGTATCGCGGTCTTTAAAGTTGGTATCTGAGGGTAATACGAAAGTAATCTTGTTGTCCATCGGCATACCTGTCAGCTGATAGATACGTTGCCATGCCCATACATCAATGCTGTCCCCCGGAAGACTTTCCTTCGGTTTATTGTCACGTATGGCAATTAAATGATTGACAACATCCCGCTCCGCTTTCAGCCTTGCATTTACTTTCTCATAAATCTTGGTGAGTACTTCCGGATTACGCGTGAACCAAACCATTGAAGAGTCAAATTCGGCTTGCGTAATACCATGTTTTTTAAACACCGATTCAATGTACAACACCCTTTTATAGCCATCGGTATAAGGGACTTCTTCCCCCATAGCCTTTGCTATATGGTAGTCATAAAGCACATTTTCCATCTTAGCATCCGATATAACCACCTTCGGTCTTTTCACCTGACAGGCTGTCAAACAAAATGCTAACAGGAATATGCTAAACCATTGAATTCGATGCAGACCTTTCATGATTTCTTTATTGCATGATAAGAGTCATTCAAATATTTGCTGTAAAATAATAACAGGGCAATGATACCACAACTGATAGCGGCATCGGCAAGGTTGAATATCGGGCTGAAGAATATGAAATGATCCCCACCTACAAACGGCATCCATTGAGGCCAGTTCGTATCAATGATAGGGAAATAGAACATATCCACCACCTTTCCGTAGAACAAAGGAGCATATCCTCCGCCTTCCGGCAGGAATGAAGCTATCTGCGAATGTGTACTCTCATTGAACAACACACCATAGAACACACTATCGATGATGTTACCCAACGCTCCTGTAAGAATAAGAGATACGCATACGATATAACCTGTCTTCAAGCCCTGCTTGATTATTCTCGTTAAATACCACCCTATCGCTCCTACTGCAACAATACGGAACAAGGTAAGGAATAACTTACCGAAAATCTCCATACCGAACGCCATACCGTTATTCTCGGTAAAGTAAATATAAAACCATGTAGGCGGTTCTGCATCTACCATGCCCAGCTTCTCATAAAGCCATTTTATGGCGTTTTCGCTCTGATGCCAATACATGTGAGTCTTGACATAGATCTTGATTATCTGGTCAGCAATTAATACCGAGAAAATAACGAGCAGCGCAATGCGACCTTTCGTGAGGTATTTGTTCATCCTTACTTCTTACTGTTATTTTTGGCCTCAATGCTCAGTGTAGCATGAGGCACAGCACGTAAACGTTCGGCAGGAATCAACTTACCTGTTTCACGGCAAATACCATACGTTTTGTTCTCGATGCGTACCAATGCGGCCTGCAAACCCTGGATAAACTTCAACTGACGTTGAGCCAGGCGTGTCGTTTCTTCTTTGGATAAGGTGTTGGCACCTTCTTCCAAAACTTTGTACGTAGGAGACGTATCGTCAGTATCATTACCATCGGCTCCGGTTAAACTGGCTTTCAGCAATTCATAATCGCGTTGTGCCAATTCTAACTTCTCATTAATAATGGCGCGGAATTCTTCCAATTCAGCATCCGAGTATCTTGTTTTTTCTGCCATAACTTTACGTGTTAAATCGTTAGTATTATTATTCTTTTACAACGCTTACGTACAGAGAGAAATCGTCAAAGTTAAGTTCCGTGCCGTTTTCCACCTCATCGGTCAGCGTCAGTGAGGTTCCTAAAACCTGGTTACAAATATAGTCTTTATATTCGTTTACCGCATCATCTGTTTGCTGATTTTTTGATAATGTAATCTTTATTTTGTCTGTTATCTCCAAACCGCTTGATTTGCGAATATTTTGAATACGGTTAACCAGTTCACGGGCAATACCTTCGCGGCGAAGCTCTTCTGTTACGGTTACATCCAGGGCAACAGTCAGCTTTCCTTCGTTGGCAACCAGCCATCCCGGAATGTCTTCGCTGAAGATTTCTACGTCAGTAGCTTCCACAAGCACATCCGTACCATTCAGTTGCAAAGTATAAGAACCGTTCTTTTCCAGTTCGGCGATAGCGTCCTGTGACATTTCTGCTACAGCAGCAGCTACGGCTTTCATCTGTTTGCCGAATTTCGGTCCCATCTTCTTGAAGTCACATTTCACTTTCTTCACCAGCACACCGGCGGCACCGTCTACGAACTTGATATCCTTCACGTTCACTTCGCTCATGATAAGTGCCTTTACAGCTTCGATGTGGGCACGTTGTTCCTCGTCTACTACCGGTATCATGATACATTGCAGCGGCTGGCGTACTTTGATATTCACCTTGCGGCGCAAAGCCAATACCATAGAAGTTACGTCTTGTGCCATTTGCATGCGGACTTCCAGTTCCTTGTCTATCATTTCCTCCTTATATTCGGGGAATTTAGCCAAGTGTACGGATACCACGTTGTCGCGTCCCGTTGCAGTAACCAAGTCCATATAGAGCTTGTCGGCATAGAACGGAGCGATGGGCGACATCAATTTGGCAACGGTTTCCAGACAAGTGTACAGAGTCTGGTAAGCAGATAACTTATCCTGCGTAAATTCACCACCCCAGAAACGTTTACGGTTCAGACGAACATACCAGTTGGAGAGGTTGTCATTTACGAAGTCGGATATCAGACGTCCGGCCTTTGTCGGCTCGTATTCGCTATAGCAAGTATCCACTTCTTTCACCAGTGTATTCAGTACAGAGAGTATCCAACGGTCGATTTCAGGGCGTTCAGCCATCGGCACGTCAGCTTCCTTGTATTCGAATCCGTCTACATTGGCGTAGAGTGAGAAGAAAGAATACGTATTATATAATGTACCGAAGAATTTACGACGAACTTCTTCGATGCCGTCTACGTCGAATTTCAGGTTATCCCACGGAGAAGAATTGGTGATCATGTACCAGCGCAAGGGGTCGGACCCGTATTTCTCGATAGTTGAGAAAGGATCTACACCATTGCCCAGACGCTTGGACATCTTGTTACCATTCTTGTCAAGTACCAATCCGTTAGAGATAACAGCCTTGTAGGAGATAGTATCGAATACCATTGAAGCGATTGCATGGAGCGTAAAGAACCAACCGCGAGTCTGATCCACACCTTCGGCGATAAAGTCGGCGGGGTAAACCTGATGGCTATCCAGCAATTCTTTGTTCTCGAACGGATAGTGGATTTGTGCATACGGCATGGCACCGGAATCGAACCATACGTCTATCAGGTCCGCTTCACGCTTCATGGGCTTGCCGTCTTTGGATACGAGGATGATATCATCCACATACGGACGGTGCAAGTCTATCTTATCATAATTTTCTCCATTGTACTCACCGGGTACGAAACCTTTATCCTTATAAGGATTGGACTTCATGAATCCGGCAGCTACGGATTTCTCTATTTCATTATAAAGCTCTTCAACCGAACCGATGCAGATTTCCTCGCTGTTGTCTTCCGTGCGCCAGATAGGCAGCGGAGTACCCCAGTAACGTGAACGGCTCAGGTTCCAGTCGTTCAGATTTTCCAGCCACTTGCCAAAACGTCCTGTACCGGTGCTTTCCGGTTTCCAGTTGATTGTCTTGTTCAGTTCAATCATGCGGTCTTTGCAAGCGGTAGAGCGGATGAACCAGCTATCTAACGGATAATACAATACCGGTTTGTCCGTACGCCAGCAGTGCGGGTAATTGTGCACATGCTTCTCTATCTTGAACGCCTGGTTGTTGGCTTTCATCATCATGCAGAGACTTACATCGAGACTTTCGTCCTGATCGGTCAGATTCGGGTCGTAAGCGTTCTTCACGAAACGGCCTGCATATTCCTTATATAAGTCTACGTTTACACGCTCTTTCACGAAGTTCTCATCCAGTTCGTCCAATTTATAGAACTTACCAGTCAGGTCCACCATCGGGCGGAGTTCACCTTTCTTATTGATGAGTTGCAAAGGCGGAACGCCGGCGGCTTTCGCTACCTGGGCATCGTCCGCACCGAATGTCGGAGCGATATGTACGATACCTGTACCGTCTTCCGTAGTCACATAGTCACCTGAGATTACACGGAATGCACCTTCACCCGGATTTACCCACGGTATCAGTTGCTCATACTCCATACCCACAAGGTCCGGACCTTTATACTCTCCTACAATTTTGAACGGTATCAGCTTATCTCCCGGTTTGTAATCTTCCAGAGCGATGTCTTCCGCTTTTTTATTGAAGTGTGTGTAGAGCAAAGCTTTGGCAAGTACAACGGTGATTTTTTCTCCGGTGTATCCATTGTAGCTTTGTACGGCTACATAATCTATCTTCGGACCTACGCAAAGCGCGGTATTTGAAGGCAATGTCCATGGAGTGGTGGTCCATGCAATGAAATATGGAGTCCCCCACTCTGCCATTTCCGGCTTCGGGTTCTTCATCTTGAACTGTGCCACACAGGTCACATCCTTCACGTCGCGATAACAACCGGGCTGGTTCAATTCGTGTGAGCTCAGACCTGTTCCGGCAGCGGGAGAATAAGGCTGTATGGTATATCCTTTATAAAGATACCCTTTCGTATAGAGTTGCTTTAACAGCCACCACAAGGTTTCGATGTAGCGGTTGTCGTAGGTAATATAAGGATCGGTCATGTCTACCCAATACCCCATCTTGTGAGTCAGATCTTCCCATTCTTTGGTGAATTTCATCACATCTTTGCGGCAGGCAGCGTTATAGTCGGCTACGGAGATCGTTTTACCGATATCTTCCTTGGTGATACCCATTGCTTTTTCCACCCCCAGTTCCACAGGAAGTCCGTGTGTGTCCCATCCGGCTTTACGTTTCACCAGGAAACCTTTCATGGTTTTGTAACGGCAGAAAATATCTTTGATGGAGCGAGCCATTACGTGGTGAATGCCCGGCATACCGTTGGCAGAGGGCGGTCCTTCATAAAAAACGAAAGAAGGACAGCCTTCACGTTCTGTCATACTCTTGGCGAAAACCTGGTTCTCGTCCCATTTCTTCAACACTTCCGCGTTTACCTTTGAGAGGTCGAACTGCGAATATTCGGCAAACTTCTTACCCATCTTATTTGCAATTTAACTATTTACAATTTAACGATTAAAGGGGTACTTTGAGACGTGCTAAAGCGACCCTCCTTATTTTAAGGGTGCAAAGTTACAAAAAAGTTAGAGAAAAGATATTATTGAATAGAAAAAAACTATTTTTGCCTGTCGTAATTGATTATTCACCAAAACATCAAAAATAATAGTATGGACAAAGATCTAAAAAAGGTTGTGGTGCTTCTGGCACACCCCAACATGGAAAACTCACAAGCCAATAAAGCCCTGTTTGATGCCATAAAGGAAATGGATGATGTGGCTATTTTCAATTTATATGAGATGCCGGATGAGAATATCCTTAATATGGATGCATGGAGCCGGATTATATCTCATGCCAATGCAGTGATATATCAATTCCCATTTTATTGGATGTCGGCACCGTCTTTATTAAAGAAATGGCAGGACGAGATATTTACCTATTTGGCAAAAACTCCGGCAGTAGCTGGTAAGCCTTTACTGGTAGCCACCACTACCGGTTCCGAATTTGATGCGTACCGAAGCGGAGGAAGAAACCGCTTCACGGTGGATGAACTTTTACGTCCTTATCAGTGTGGTGCTGTACATGCAGGAATGATATGGCAGACTCCTTTTGTGGTGTATGGTATGGGAACACCCGATGCGGAAAAGAATATTGCCTTGGCAGCGGACCTTTATAAAAAACGGGTGATGGTACTTATCGGGAAAAACAAATCGGAAGATAGCTGGTAAAGTGTAAAGTATCGGTTGAAACACTTGATTTTGCCTTTACAATGTCGTATATTTGTAGACGTTTTAAGCTAAGTTTTATTATAAACCTAAACCCTTGGTGAAATGGCAAAAGTTATTCTTTCTTTTTGGAGCACTTCTGGATGGTGCATTAATTTGACAAATGTTTCATCTAAAGCAGGCTGTCTGCCGGATACCTATGGGTGATTTATTCGGTAACAAATTAAATCGATTATAGTTATTTCAGACGTTTCGTTTTTGGAATAATAATAGGCAAAAAAGAAGATAAGGTGGTATTTCCTCACAAGGATTTGCCACCTTTTTTTTGTTGATATATATTTAAATTGGGATTGAAAGTATATTTCTGTGCTGTTAATAAACATTGGATACGTTCTTAAAAAACGTTCTGATTATTCTTTAAAAACGTTGTTTGCGGTTATTAATGAGTTATTTTAGATGTCAAGATTTCAGATCTTTTTTTTATGGACTTAATTCATTCCTCTAAAAGAAATCATTTAATTAAGAAATGCGTAGGAAAAAAGAAAAAGTTTTTTCAAGAGAACATTGGTAGTTTATTTATTAACGTCAGTTTACCTCGTTCATGGTAAAAACAAGTTCCAGTTATAATCTTTTTCTGATTGAAATTTGTCCTTTCCCTGTCATATCCGTAACTTTGTAAATCAAAGAACCCGATATGAATCAGGAATTACTAGAACGAACACTAAAGAACCGCCGGATAGAACTGACGAATCAGGAGAAAAAGGATTATTATCCTAAAGAGAATCTTTTTATTCTCTTGTTTGCTTCTGCTATCGTACTGCTAATGCCATTGATGGCAAGGCTCAAGGGGGAGATTATAGAAACGGAGTTTTTATGGTTTTCCGTATTGTTTCCTGCCGTCTCTGTTGCGGTCATTTACATCACTTATTGGAATAAGAAGAATACACTCAAACTGCATTACATCAACACAGCTCTTACTCCGCAAGAACAGCAAAATGTATTGATGCGACTGGCAAAGGAAAATCGCTGGAAAATAATTCTGTGCAATAAGCGACAATTTGTAGCGGATGATATGTGTATGCGTTGGCATGTACGTGTTGTCGTCATTTTCGGAAATCCGCACATGGCTTATAATAGCCGTTGTAATCCTACTAATAATCGTTGGCACGCTTCCGGTGGCAGGAATTGGGATAATCTGGAAATGATTCGCCAAGCTATCGAAAAAGAATGGGCAATTAAAAATAAGAACTAAAAAGACTCTGCCGTTATCTCAGGATATCACATTTCTTGTATGAATTCTTGAAATGAGAGTAGATGATTATCACAATATCCTCTTTTTTTTGTATCATTGCAAGTATAATTCTCAAAAGAACATACTATTATGAAAACTAGATTTTTATTATTTGCCGTATTTCTATTGGTTTGCAGCACTGCATTCAGTCAGGAGGCTGATAATGCGAAGTATATTGAAGTTACCGGAGCTTCGGAAATAACTCTTGTGCCCGACGAGATTCATTATCTTATCGAGATTAAAGAATATTGGGAAGAGGAATTTGACGGAAAGTCCAAACCGGAGAATTATCGGACTAAAGTGCCATTGATCGGAATAGAGAGAAATCTGAGAGCTGCCTTGCGAAAGATTGGGATTCCGGAAGACGCCATCCGTACACAAGAGGTAGGTGATTATTGGCGTGAACGCGGATTTGAATTCCTGGTATCTAAACGGTTTGATATTACGTTGACCGATTTTAGTCAGATTGATGAGATTCTAAAGGTTATCGATACGAAAGGCATCAGCTACATGCGTATCGGAGAACTGAAGAATAAAGATATGCAGGTTTATCGGCAACAAGGTAAGATAGAGGCACTGAAAGCTGCACAAAAGAAAGCAGGATATTTGGTGGAAGCATTAGGCAAACGCCTGGGAGATGTCATCCGCATTGTCGAACCGCAGGAAAGTGCAGGTTATCCCCGGTATTTTGCAGCCCAGAGCAATGTGAGTTCATCACAGTCAGAAGCTTACGATGCTTTCCGTACGATAAAACTGAATTATTCGATGCTGGTGAGGTTCGAGATAAAGTAGAATCGTACGGAGAGCAAAGAAAGACTCTATTTTTTCATCCTTACCTCATACAAGTCGCTTCTCCTGTCTTTCAGGTTGCGCACACTGCCGTAAGTATGCAATTCATTCAATAAATCCAGATCCACATCGGATACCAGTATCATTTCTGTATTTGGTGTGGCTTCTGCACGCTTGCCATCCGTTGGGAATGCAAAGTCGCAGGGGGTAAATACACCTGACTGTGCATACTGAATATCCATATTGTGCACACGCGGAAGATTACCTACACTACCGGCAATGACAACGAAACATTCATTTTCGATGGCACGGGCATGGGCGCATACCTTTACACGCGAGTAAGCATTTTGCGTATCCGTCAGGAAAGGAACGAATAAAATCTGCATACCCTGGTCTGCCATAATACGGGATAATTCCGGAAATTCCACATCATAGCAAATCAATACGCCGATCTTAGCACAGTCCGTATCGAATGTCTGCAAAGCCTTTCCGCCACTTAATCCCCAGCTTTTTATTTCATCGGGTGTGACGTGCAACTTCTCATACATCTCAAAACTACCATCGCGGCGACAAAGGAAACCGACATTATACAAAAGTCCGTCTTCTTTAATGAGCGGCATGCTACCCGTAATGATATTGATGTTGTAACTGATAGCCAACTTTACAAATCGTTCTCTAATCTCCTCTGTATAAGCCGCCAGTCCGCGAATGGCCTGTGACTCCCCTTCATTATTGAATTTTGCCATCAGTGGGGCATTGAAGTATTCGGGGAAAAGAATGAAGTCACTCTTATAATCGGATACGGCATCCACAAAGAATTCTACCTGTTCAAACAGGTCATCCAGTGTCTGATAACTACGCATCTGCCACTGCACCAATCCTACGCGCACGGTGGTTTTCGGTGCAATATATTCTTCTGTGGGTTCCTGATAGTAAATGTTATCCCATTGCAACAGACAAGCATAATGCCTGGATTCCTCGTCATTCGGCAAGTAATTGCGCATTACCTTGCGTACGTGGAAATCATTGGAAAGCTGAAAGGTCAATACAGGGTCGAAAATTTCTTTCTGCTTTACCTTATCTATATACTCTTTCGGGCGAAGCTGATCTGAGTATTTATAATAGTTGGGAATACGTCCACCGAACATAATAGCTTTCAGGTTCAGAGTTTCACAAAGCTCCTTGCGGTATTCGTACATACGACGTGCCAGCCGGAGCCCACGGTATTGGGGATGAATAAAGACTTCAATACCATATAATATATTGCCTTTAGGGTTATGGGTATTGAAGGTTTCTTTACCCGTCACCTGTGCATAAGTATGATCGTTCTTCACATCATCGTAATTCACAATAATGGAAAGTGCGCAGCCGACAATTTTTTCGTCTACCACGGTTACAATCTGTCCTTCGGGGAAAATTCGGATGAGTTTTTCAATTTGTTTGTGTGTCCAAAACACATCGCTTCCATCCGTATATACACGGGTGAATGATTGCGCCAGTTGCTCGTAGTCTTCTATCTGTAAATTACGCAACTGTACTTTGTTGATTTTCAATGAGTCCATAATGTCTCTTTTTTATACCAAAAGTTAAATCCGCTGCAAAGGTACGGTTTAAACTTATACATTGTCTCCCGGAATAAACATTTTTGTGAGAAAGTGACTCTGCAAAAAAAGAAATGAGGATTTAACACTTTAGGAATAAGAGTATTTTGCTTTTTTTATACTTTTGCATCGTTTTCTACAACTTTCAGTTTATTCCTGTTTAAATTAAAAAAATCATGGCTAAAAAGATGTTATTCCTGTTTGTGCTTTTGCTTTCCCTTACAGGAATGCTCAAGGCACAGGTAACTACTGCCGGAATGAGTGGTAAAGTGGTGGCTGACGAAGAAGCTGTCATCGGTGCTACGGTTGTAGCCGTACACGAACCTTCCGGAACCAGTTACGGTACTGTTACCAATATAGACGGACGTTTCAGTCTGCAAGGCATGCGCTCCGGTGGTCCTTACAAGGTAACGGTATCATATGTAGGTTATCAGACTGCAATCTATACAGGCATCCAGCTGCAACTAGGTGAGACTTATTCTTTGAATGTAACCCTGCACGAAGCTTCGGAATTATTGGGAGAAATCACCATTACAGCCAGCAAGTCAAAGTTCAGTGCTGAAAAGACAGGAGCTACTACCAATATTTCTTCTGAGCAGCTCACCACATTGCCCAGTATTAACCGTAGTATCAGCGATTTTACCCGCATTTCCCCGTATGCGTCAGGAAACAATTTTGGAGGCCGCGACGGACGTTCCAATACGTTCACGGTAGATGGCGCGAACTTAAATAATAACTTCGGCTTGTCTTCTAATCTGCCCGGAGGTGGAAATCCTATTTCACTGGATGCCATTGATGAAGTACAGGTTGTGATTGCCCCATACGATGTGCGTCAGGCAAACTTTATCGGTGCAGGTATTAATGCCATTACGAAATCGGGTACAAACGCTTACAGAGGCAGCGCTTATATGTACTTCAACAATGAAGTGATGCGCGGTAACAAAATTGGCAATACTGATTTCGGGGCGCGTGCCGAAGAGTCCAAGACTGTTTACGGTGCTACATTGGGTGGTCCTATCATTAAAGACAAGCTGTTCTTCTTTGCAAATGTAGAGTATGAAAAGAGTCCGCAGCAGGTTGTAAAATGGCGCGCTGCCCAAGAAGGTGAAACTCCTAACAGCTCTACCATCTCCCGTGCCACAGCAGCAGATATGGTTGAATTCTCTCAGATACTAAAAGACAAATATGGTTATGACACCGGTTCTTTCACTAACTTTCCTGCCGATATCACTAATCTGAAACTATTGGGGCGTATCGACTGGAATATAGATAAAGGGAATAAATTGAGCGTACGTTATAACTTTACAAACAACAAAACCTGGAATGCTCCAAATGGAAGTTCCGGAAATACCGGATATCGCCTGGCTTATGACCGTGTTTCCCAATATTCCATGTCATACGCTAATTCCTGCTATTCCTTGCAGAATATTGTAAACTCTGTTACTGCCGAATTAAACAGCCGTTTTACATCTGCCATATCCAATCAGCTGCTATTTACTTACAGTGATATGACGGATGAACGCGGTACAAATTCCGGCTTGTTCCCTTTCATTGACATCATGTACGGATATAACAATGAGGGTAACCAGATTCTGGAACCATATATGACGGCCGGCTATGAATTGTTTACTTACAATAATAAAGTGAAGAATACGGTGACGACCATCGTAGACAACTTCACCTATTACCTGGGTACCCATAAATTAACAACCGGTATCAGTTACGAACACCAGAAGGCGAGTAACTCTTACATGCGCAACGGAACAGGATATTACCGATACTCCAGCTTTGAGGATTTCAAAAATGGAGCTGCTCCCGAATCTTTCGCCTTGGCTTATGGCTACAACGGAAATACAAAGCCTTCTGCTGATGTGAATTTCGGCCAGTTGGGCGTCTATCTGCAAGATGAATGGAACATTCGCGAGAACTTCAAACTTACTGCGGGCATACGTATGGACAACCTGAGTTTCCTGAACGAATTAATGCGCAACCAGGCTATTTATGATTTGGATTTTAACGGCATGCACATCGATACAGGTGCATGGCCTGACAGTAAATTGCAATTCTCGCCACGTCTGGGTTTTACCTGGGATGTATTCAATGATAAAACCCTGAAAGTGCGTGGTGGTTCGGGATTTTTCACAGGACGTATTCCTTTGGTATTCTTTACCAATATGCCAACCAATTCCGGGATGATCCAGAATCTGGTAAGCATCACCACACGATATAAGGACGGTAAAGTTACAAGCCGCGATCCGCGTCTGGAGCTATTGAAAGGCAACATGATAACTGATGTAAATCAAATGATTTCCACATTAGGACTTCCCACTACCATCACTCCCGAAGAAGGTGTGTTGCCAAGCGGTATCGTAGGTATCGATCCTGATTTCAAAATGCCGCAAGTGTGGAAGACCTCCCTTGCCCTGGATTATCAGATACCCGCCTCCTTCCCTCTTACCGTTACATTAGAGGGTATGTTCTCCAAAGATATCAATGCCGTACGTCAATTTAACTATAATATAAAGAGTCCGGAAGATACGTGGCAGCGCTTCAACGGTCCGGACACGCGCTACATCTATCCTGAAAACTATCTGGAACACACCAATATCAACAGTGCAAACGTCTTGACCAATACATCCAAAGGATGGGGCTGGACAGGCAATATCACCGTATTTGCCGAACCTGCGAAAAATGTGAATATCATGGCCGCCTACACGCACACCGAATCCAAGGAAATCAGTGGGATGCCTGGTTCAGATGCCAACTCTGCGTGGACAAACATGCCTTCCATCAACGGTCCGAATAATTCAGGATTGATGCGTTCACGTTACGTTACTCCCAACCGTGTAATAGCTTCCATTAACTGGCGTGTACACGTAAACAAAAGAAGTACTTCTAATTTCAGCCTCTTTTACAGTGGTTACTCATCCGGCAGCTACTGTTTTATGTACTCTAATGACATGAACGGTGACGGTGTGAACAATGACCTCATTTATATCCCGAAGACGAAAGATGAAATCAAATTCACGAGTGCTGAAGATGCAGATGCTTTCTGGAAGTTCGTGAATCAAGACCCTTATCTGAAGAAGCATAAAGGCGAATATGCCGAAGCTTATTCGGCAAGTGCTCCTTGGATACACCGCTTTGATTTCCGTTGGAGCCGCGACTTCTTCGTGAAGATTGGCAAAACTAAGAATACGCTGCAACTCAGCCTGGATATCCTGAATATAGGTAACTTACTGAACAGCAAATGGGGTGTAACGAAAAACATGTCCGGTGCTAATGGCGGACGAATTCTGACCTATAAGGGTAAGGATGAGAGCAACACTCCTGTCTTCTCTATGTACAAAGATAGTGACGGTAATTATCCTACCGAAAGCTTCACCCGAAACTTGAATTACAGCGAATGTTGGAAGCTTCAGATCGGTCTGCGATACGTATTCAATTAAAGATTCGGAACTTATATTTATCAAAAAAGAAAAGGTGCAACCGATAGTTTCAGTTGCACCTTTTTACATTTATAAGATATTAAAGGAGAGAGAATTTTACTTGTTTCTTCTCCAAAGTTTACTCATATCTTCCAGAGTCTTACCCTTCGTTTCGGGTACCCAACGCCAAACGAAGAAGGCGGCTGCAACGCAGATGATGCCATACAAGCTGTATGCGAACATCGGACTGAAATCGTACAGTGCCGGGAATGTAGAGGATATGATATAGTTGAAAATCCATTGGAAAGCTACTGCAATAGCTACGGCTTTGCCACGGATGGTATTCGGGAAGATTTCTGAAATCAATACCCAGCAAATCGGTCCCCATGACATCATAAAGAAAGCTGCGTATACAATTACGGAAAATACCGGAAGAATACCCTTAATCCCCATACTGTCGCACATTGCCACTGCAAATGCACCCACTGCCATACCGATAGAACCGATAATCAGCAACGGCTTGCGTCCGAAACGGTCTACAGTAAAGATAGCTACAAGAGTAAATACAATGTTTACAACACCCATGATGACAGTTTGCATCATACCACCACCTTCAGCACCTGCATTTTCAAAAATACGCGGAGCATAGTAGAGTACGGCATTGATACCAATGGCCTGCTGGAATACGGAAAGCAAAATACCGATAACGATAACTGCCACACCATAAGAGAACAGTTTCTCTGTCTTTTCCTTGGAAGTAGCCTTGATTTCTGCCAGAATTTCTTTTGCTTTGCTTGCACCATTCACCTTCTCCAGGATAGAGTATGCCTTTTCGTCCTGATGTACCAGCACCAGATAACGCGGAGTCTTCGGTACAAAGAAAAGGAGGAAACCGAATAATGCAGCCGGGAATGCTTCCGAACCGAACATATAACGCCAGCCTGTTTGTACGCTCCACATATCCGAAGCAGCGTTCACAGACAATATGCCTTCAGCGCTTTTATCGATAATAGGATTCGTGTGATCGCCCATAATCAGGTAGTTAACGAAGTAAACCACCAACATACCGAAGATAATGGCAAATTGGTTACAAGATACCAGTGTTCCACGAATGTTAGAGGGCGCAATTTCTGCAATATACATCGGACATACGGCAGAGGCAAGACCTACACCAATACCGCCCAATACACGATACAAATTGAATGCGATGAGCAATTCCATGTTTGGCTCACCGTAGTTGAAAAATAAAACTTCAGGATAGTAAGAACCCAATGCAGAGAGGAAGAACAGCACGGATGCCAGTCTCAACGAATTGCGTCGTCCCAGGCGGGAAGCGAAGAAACCGGAAAGAGCACCACCGATCACACAGCCGATAAGTGCGCTGGAAGAAGTGATACCGTGCATCACCTTGTCATATTGGAAATCCGTAGCCATCAGGAAGAAAGCTTCCAAGCCCTTCTCCGCACCCGAGATTACCGCCGTATCGTAACCGAACAGTAGGCCTCCCAGAATGGCAACGGTTGTAATAGAATATAGGTAGAGTTTACTACCATTGTTAGCATCATTCATGATAAAAAAGATTAGGTTGATAAATGAGTAAAAAGTGATAAAGAGATAAGTAGTAGAGTGATAAAGGTGATAGAGTGATATCACTTATCACTCTGTCACCCTACCACCTTTATTATATTAACAATACATATTTACGATTGCTTCATACAATTCTTGCTTACCGCTGGTTTGTTTCGGTTCGCCGTTAGCTTTCGCATAAGCTACAACATCTTCCAAAGACAATTTGCCTTCTTCGAATTCCTTACCCTTGCCACCGTCGAATGATGCGTAACGGTCAGCCAACATTTTCTTATAAGGAGATTCTTCCAGTAATTTAGCTGCACTTTCCAGAGCACGTGCCATAGCATCCATACCTGCAATGTGAGCGATGAAGATATCTTCCAAGTCGGTAGAGTTACGACGAGTCTTGGCGTCGAAGTTAGTACCGCCATTGCCCAAACCACCATTACGGATGATCTGCATCATAGCCTGAGTCAGTTCGTAGTTGTCGATAGGGAATTGGTCAGTATCCCAACCGTTCTGGTAGTCACCACGGTTAGCATCGATAGACCCCAACATGCCGTTGTCAACAGCTACAGCCAGTTCGTGCTCGAAAGTATGGCCGGCCAAAGTAGCGTGGTTAACCTCGATGTTTACTTTGAAATCCTTATCCAAACCATGAGCTTTCAGGAAGCCGATAACAGTTTCAGTATCTACGTCATACTGATGTTTTGTCGGTTCCATCGGTTTCGGCTCAATCAGGAAAGTACCTTTGAAGCCACGAGCACGTGCATAGTCACGAGCGATAGTCAACATCTTTGCAAGGTGTTCTTTTTCACGTTTCTGGTCAGTGTTCAGCAAAGACATATAACCTTCGCGACCGCCCCAGAATACATAGTTTGAACCACCCAGTTCGATAGTAGCGTCAATAGCGTTTTTGATCTGAACAGCAGCGCGTGCTACAACGTCGAAATCAGGATTGGTAGCAGCACCGTTCATATAACGTGCATGGCCGAATACGTTAGCAGTACCCCACAACAGCTTGATACCAGTTTCAGTCTGTTTTTCTTTTGCATAAGCTACGATAGCTTTCAGATTAGCTTCATATTCTTCGATGCTTGCACCTTCAGAAATCAGGTCTACATCGTGGAAGCAATAGTATTCGATACCCATCTTCTGCATGAATTCGAAACCTGCATCCAATTTATTTTTAGCTGCTTGCAAAGCGTCAGAGTCACCATTCCAAGGGAATTGTTTCGTTCCGCCACCGAATTGGTCACCACCTTCTGCGCAGAGAGTGTGCCACCAAGCCATAGCAAACTTCAACCAATCTTTCATCTTCTTACCCATGATTACCTTCTCAGCATCGTAGTAACGATATGCCATCGGGTTCATACTCTCTTTACCTTCGAATTTAATCTTTCCTATTCCGGGAAAATACTCTTTTGTTGCCATAATTTTAATTGAATTTTAAAGGGTTAATTATGTTTTGAATGTTAACTGTATTACTTTAATTCCCCTCGTTTTCAGAGGAGAGTTAAGTTGGCATTATTTTGCCATTGATTTTTCCAAACGATGTTTCCAGCGTGCATAAGCATCTGCATATTCCTGGCGCTTAGCCTGATTAGGCTCGATAACATCCAGTTTTTCCAGCGTTGCGAATGCCTCGTTATTATCTTTATAGATACCTGCACCGATACCCGCTCCCTTGGCTGCACCTACCGAACCATCCGTATCGTACAGTTCGATCACAGCTCCCGTCACACCTGCCAGCGTATCGCGGAAGATGGAGCTAAGGAACATATTTGCATGGCCTGCATGGATTTTCTGTACAGGGATGCCCATACCTTCCATAATATCTATACCATACTTGAATGAGAATACAATGCCTTCCTGAGCTGCACGCACAATGTGTTGCTTGCTATGCAGATTGAAGTTCAAGCCACGGATAGAGCAGTTGATCTCTTTATTTTCAAGCATGCGTTCCGCACCGTTACCGAAGGGCAGAATACTGATACCTGCACTACCGATAGGAGCTTGTGATGCCAGTACATTCATTTCATTGTAAGAGATGCCTTCGGGAGCAATCGTACGTTTCACCCAAGAATTAAGAATACCCGTACCATTGATGCAAAGCAACACACCCAGACGGGTTTGTTCGTCCGTATGGTTTACGTGAGCGAATGTATTTACGCGTGATTTCGGATCATAGTTCACTTCACCGTTCACACCATATACAACGCCCGAAGTGCCTGCTGTAGAAGCTATTTCTCCCGGATTGAATACATTCAGTGAAAGAGCGTTATTCGGTTGGTCACCTGCACGATATGTGATCGGTGTACCTTCCTTTAATCCCAATTCTTTTGCTGCGGCAGCATTCACACGGCCTTGTTCGGAGAATGTGGGTTTGATGTCCGCAATCAGAGAGTTATCGAAACCATAATAATCCATCAGGAAGTCGGCTACACGATTGTTTTTGAAATCCCAGAACATACCTTCCGAAAGTCCGGAAACAGTGGTACAGATTTCACCGCTCAACTTCATGGCGATGTAATCACCCGGCAACATAATCTTATAAATCCGTTCGTAGATGGCCGGTTCGTTTTCCTTTATCCATGCCAGTTTAGAGGCAGTGAAGTTACCCGGAGAGTTCAACAGATGTGAGAGACATTTCCCTTCTCCCAGCGTTTCGAAAGCTTTCTGTCCGTAAGGCACAGCACGCGAGTCACACCAGATTATGGAAGGACGCAGCACATTCTGGTCTTTGTCCACACATACCAATCCATGCATCTGATAAGAGATACCGATTGCCTTGATTTCACCTGCGTTTGCACCCGATTCATTCATGACAGCCTGTGTGGCAAGCTTCAGATTTTCCCACCAACTTTCGGGATTTTGTTCCGCCCAACCCGGTTTAACTGCAATGATTGCCGCCTCTGTCTTCGGAAAGAAAGCAGAAGATACACATTTGCCGGTTTCGGCGTTTACCAGGCTCGCTTTTACGGACGAGCTTCCAATGTCATAGCCTAATAAATACATGCTTTTAATTTATGATTTTTGATTTATGATTTATTTTGTTTGAAATTTATGCCCTTTGATCTATGATTTATTCCGCTTATGATGAATCATAAATCTCTTCATCTTCTTACCTTATTATATATCTTCTTATCGAATCGATAATAGCGTGCGGCACGGTGGGCAACTCCCTGTTGTTTTTCCTCCAATGGAACAACGTATTCCATCATCGCTATTTTCTTATGGAAGTTCCGCACGTCAATAGGCTTGCTATATATCAATTCATATAAAGTACGCAGTTGTGATGCCGTAAACTTACGGGGAAGCAGATCGAACAAGGCTGACGGATTAATCTCCACGTACTGGCGGATATATACCAGTGCTTCTTTAATAATCAAATTATGGTCGAAAGCCAATGCCTTAATATCTTGCAGTGCCACCCAATATGCTTCGAAATCAGCCAGATTCCGACTCAGTGCCCGATCTATCTTCACCAATGACAGGTAAGCAATTGTAACGATACGCTCCACTCTCGATTGCATGGCACGTTCCAGCCAATGAATGTCTTTCGGGTCCTTCGTCCTATTCTTAGAACCGAATGCCTTGAATTGCATCAGATTGACGTTCTTCAAACCCGTTAGTTCGTTCAACACACGCTGGGCAGCTTCGTCCAAATCTTCATCCATATAGATCAGACTTCCGGGAAGCTTCATATCGTGGAAAATTTCACCTTGCTCCTCACCTACACGTTTTATCAACAGAACTTTTAATTGTTCTCCGTCAAAGCCAATCACTACACAGTCTACTGATATATGATTGTTCGCTAATGGGGTTTTATGTTCCATGTTTTGCATAATATCCATGTTTAAGCGCTGCAAATATAAACAGGTTTTTTGAATATACAAGCGCAGAAAACTTAATTTACATTATGTTATAAAGCACTATTTTTCAATATGATAGATATCGTACATTTTACAATATCAAAATATGGTCTTATCGTTGAAAGTACAATATGTATTGTTGATAAACGGAAGAATCAGGTAATTGTAGGAAGTACAATAAGAGTGAAGTGCTTTATTTTTAAGGATTTTAGTATACCGGAAGATTAAAAAGACAAGTACCTCTTATTGTATTTTAGTTGAAGTGCTATAAAAAGATTTTTTTTCTCATCTATCCCTCTGCTTCCTAATAAACTCCCTTCTCCGAACGGAGGGAGTTAAAATAGCTTATTGCACAAAAATCCTTCGTTTGTGCGGTCAATATCAGAAAAAGCTATACCTTTGCACCACTTTTTTAATTAACTACTAAAACAAGAACAGTATGAAAGCATTTGTATTTCCGGGTCAAGGTGCCCAATTCGTAGGAATGGGAAAAGACTTGTATGAAAACTCCGCTTTAGCAAAAGAATTGTTTGAAAAAGCCAATGATATCCTGGGATATCGCATTACGGATATTATGTTCAACGGTACGGACGAAGACCTGCGTCAGACGAAGGTAACTCAACCTGCTGTATTCCTCCATTCCGTTATCTCCGCACTTTGTATGGGTGATGATTTTAAACCCGAGATGACTGCCGGTCACTCATTGGGCGAATTCTCTGCTCTGGTTGCTGCCGGTGCATTGAGTTTCGAAGATGGATTGAAGCTGGTTTATGCTCGTGCCATGGCCATGCAGAAAGCTTGCGAGGCACAACCCTCTACAATGGCGGCTATCATTGCCCTCTCCGATGAAAAAGTAGAAGAAATCTGCGAGCAAGTAACCGCTGAAGGTGAAGTTTGCGTTGCAGCCAACTATAACTGTCCGGGACAGATCGTAATTTCCGGTTCTATCGAAGGTATCAACAAGGCATGCGAACTGATGAAAGCTGCCGGAGCAAAACGTGCTTTACCTTTAAAGGTAGGCGGTGCTTTCCACTCTCCACTGATGAATCCTGCAAAAGTTGAATTGGAAGCAGCTATCAACGCTACTGAATTCCACGCTCCCAAATGTCCGGTTTATCAGAATGTAGATGCATTGCCTCACACTGATCCGGAAGAGATCAAGAAGAATCTCGTTGCTCAGCTGACAGCTTCTGTACGCTGGACACAGACTGTTAAGAATATGGTTGCTGATGGCGCTACCGACTTCACAGAATGTGGTCCAGGTGCTGTACTGCAAGGTCTGATCAAGAAGATTGCACCGGAGGTATCTGCTCACGGAATTGCATAGTCCTTAAATACAATATATTTGTAAAGGCTGTCTTTTTAACCAAAGACAGCCTTTTATTTTGTAATCGTACTATCCGCATTCAGAATAGGAAGATAAACAGCATCTCAACAAAAATTTTTCATGTAAGTATGAAAGTTCTACATCCAACTTGCATTATCTTTAGATAAGATAAGCTGCATCTCAGCATAACTTTTTCATGCAAGCATGAAAGTTCTGCGTTCGCTTTGCATTATCTTTGCAAAAACATGCATGATATGGAGAAAATCGACGAATACAAAAACACCCTTGCAATGCCTCTTTGCAAACTATCAATAGATAAGTTGGTGCAGGAAATATGCCTGCATCCGGAATACCTTAAAGATATATACCAATTGATTTCCGATGATAAAATCGTCGTTTCATGGCGGGCTATATGGGCATGTGAGAAAGTAAGTGAGAAGCATCCCGGCTGGTTTGTTCCATTGCTGGATGATATTATTCAGCGATTATTGGTCTGCCAACATGATGGTTCCAAACGGTTGTTGCTGTCTATATTATATAATGTGCCTGCATCTGATCCTGTCTCTGTCGATTTGCTAAATTATTGTCTAGATCACATGTTGGCTCCACAAGAAAGTATCGGTGTGCAGGCATTATCTATCAGAATGGCTTACCAGCTTTGCAAGTCTGAGCCGGAACTTTTGAAAGAACTGCAACTCATATTAGAGAATGCAGATACCGAATATTACTCCACAGGCGTTAAGACTACCATACGGAATATCCTGAAAAAGATAAATAAATAATTGAGGTTTCGCAAGTTATGATATTTAGGAGTTAAAATCAGCTATAAAACAAATTAAATCCAATAACTAGAACAAGCAATGTCATGATGCAAAACTAGCAATCTTGTAATGCGGAATATTGCTAGTTTTGCATCATGACATTGCTTGTTATGTTCCGTTTAAGGCTTCTGGGTGGGTTACCGTATTATTTTTCGCAGACTATTCTTGAAAAAGGATAACAATATTAAGACCAATAAAAGCCTTATTAGGGGTCAAAATAGGTTCAGGGTCACTTATAACCCCATTTATAGGCCATTTTTATTTATATCAGCCAATATAATGCTAATATACAGACAGTTGACTTTTTTAGACTTTTGCAAAAAACGTATTTCAGTAGATTTGGAATATTGCAATCTGAACAAACCTTAAATAGATAAATATTTAATACAAAAAGTAAAACAATAAAGCGGAAGTGATAAAGAGTGAATAATAAAATCTTTATTCCTTAGTAGTTTAGCACTATTATAGTATGTTTTATTTACATCCATTTTAAATATCTTATTCATTTAAGCAGGAATTGGGGGTATAAGTGACCCTGAACCTATTTTGACCCCTAAACAGTACACTTTTTGTCTTTTTTTGAGGCATAAAAGATTGATATACAATCATTAATCGTCAGAGAATCATTTTGTCCATGAGTTCACTTCATACACGCTGTTTTAGAAGAAAGTAAGAACCGTCTTTCTGATTGTCAAAAGAAAAAGCGCAACATGCGTTCGCGGATAATTTATCACTTCAGCAAAAGTTAAGAAGTTAAGTTTCGTAAGTACTGTTTTCCACTCCAAATTTACAGGTAGTGTACCCTAAATTATTTTTCTGTAATCCCCATCACTTTTCTTCTTAACCCCATTGCTTAGCAGCACCTTTATTGAAGCCACATTTTCTTCGGAAGGGTCCGCCGCTATTTCACGTCCTCCCAATTCAATGATCTTTTCTTCCAACTTCCTGATAATCATTTTACCAATACCTCTATTCAGATACTCTTCTTCGCCAATCAAATATCCGATCTCGTACGTATGATTCTTTTCAGATATGTCTCCATACAAACTCTCAAAGTCGTGCCCTTCTTCCTCCAAGTCTTTCAAGAAAAAGCAATCAGCATAAAGACAATATCCGATCTTCTTATCCTTATAGTAAACAATAAAATGTTTCATAAAGTCATATTTACCATCTCTATTATTGACTTCGTCCAACCAAGCCTCCTTCTGTTCTTCCCCATCCGGACATAGCCATTTGTAAATATAATCTTTTCTCAACCATCTATCAAACCACAATATATCTTCGCCAAGCAGAGGCTTTAATACTATTTCGTCTGTATCAATCATAAATTCATGTATGTCATTTCATGTTTATTCAACCCAATTTCCTTTCACATCAATAAAGAACGTTTCACCGTTCAGCTTCACCTTTGCTTTGCCATCTTTATTAAAATAGCGGGCGTCATCATATATAAAAGGAATAACTTCTTTCCCGTTTTATCTACATATCCCCACCAACCATTCTGCCGAACTAATGCCAATCCTACAGAAAAAGCATGGGCATAGTCATAGATAAACGGCACGACTTCTTCGCCTGTTGCAGTATCTAAAAAGCCCCATCTACCATTGTATTCCGTTGGCACTAATTTTTGTACTTTCATTTTTTGAGTATCCATAATAGTATAATCCGTTATTGAATTGATAAATAAGAAATAGTTCAAGCCTGCTTTCTGCTGTAAAGATAGGAATTAAATTGAGACTGAGCGCAGAACTCAGTAATAAGGCTGATGAATAGCAGTTTATCCAAGAAAAGGAAGAAGCTGAAATAGAATAACTTATTAAAATTTGGCACGCCATTGTGAATAAACTATATTTGTACATTCATTATAAGTACTATAATTATGCAAGATTTTGTAAACGGACGCTGTGGTTGGTGCGGAACTGACGAACTGTATGTGAAATACCATGATCAAGAGTGGGGAAATTTAGTGACCGACGACAAGACACTGTTTGAGTTTCTTGTGCTGGAGAGCGCCCAGGCCGGATTAAGTTGGATAACCATCCTCAAAAAACGTGAGGGATATCGCAAAGCCTTTTGTGATTTCGATGCCGAACAAGTAGCACAAATGACCGATGAAGATGTCGAGCGGCTGATGCATTTTGATGGTATCGTGAAGAATCGTCTGAAAATCAAATCTACCATCACAAATGCAAGGCTATTCCTCGCCATACAAAAGGAGTTCGGCAGTTTCTATGAATATACACTGTCGTTCTTTCCTGATAGAAAACCGATTATCAATACCTTTCAATCCTTGAGTGAGATTCCGGTATCATCTCCCGAATCTGATGCCATGAGCAAGGATATGAAAAAACGAGGATTCAAGTTCTTCGGATCTACGATCTGCTACGCCCATTTGCAGGCTGCGGGATTCGTCAACGATCATCTGGCGGACTGTATCTGTCGAAAAGGATAAATGACAGTATAACTTCATACAAAGTAAAAGGCGGTATTTCCTCGCATGGATTTACCGCCTTTTCATTTTACTTCTTTATTCCCAAAATACTTCTTGCTTTTTCTTCACTGGAGATGAAATCGAGTGCATCGATTATCTTGTCATAATTCTCCCGGTCGGAGATATTCGGAGCTAAAATTTTCAGAACTTCCAGTTTGTCGTCATCAAACCGGTACATCGACATCATCCGCACACACTGTTTGCAACTCAATCCTCTGTTACCGATTCCGGCTTCCAATAATTCCAGTTGGTCGTCCTTGAAAGGTTTGCTCTTCACTTTGTTGTAAAGCGACTGGAAATCCCTCTCATTCATCCCTCTTCCACCACTAACGTGCGGACGGGAGGAAGCAGTTCCATCACCTACTTCAATAGCAGGATATACAGCAACAGGCGGATGAGGAGCTGTGTTAAAAGAATTCATCCCTACAACACGCCCGTTTACGAAATCTATGACAATCGATGTAGTCACAGTAGATAAATTGCCACCGGCAACAAGTTTCACATACTCCCACTGCTCTGTTTCTTGGTCAAAACGGCGATATTGTGGTTTTCCAAGTATGGAAGAAACTTCTTTTTGGGTCATCCCTTTTTGGACACTCATCATGATGTCTTTACTCGATCCGATAATGCTGGCGCAGCTATTTATGCCAATCATAAATGCCAGTAGTGCTAATGTCAGTTTTATTGTTTTCATTGCATATATTGTTTTTTACTTTTTATGTTGCTACAAATATAAGTGGAGAAAAACATATAATATTATCTTTTTCCCTATTATTTAGGAGGATTTCCCTATTCATATATAGAGTTATGGATTTCAATAAAAAAGATAAAGCTATGGAGGGAAACATCTTTTTCCTATCTTTGTCACATAATGTGACGAGTAATTCACCTCCATAGTAATTGGAATGCTCTAAAAATTAGTAGATTGCAATATATGAAAACAGAATTGGAAAAGTGCTTAGCCGGAGAGCTGTTCAACGGTGGTGACAAAGTATTGGCAGATATGACGCTGAATGCTAAAAGATTATTGAAACAGCTAAATGAAACGGATTATGCCGACACGGAACAGAGAAAGCGAATCTTTCATGATTTGTTTGGCAAAATGGGAGAACATGTCCATATTGATATTGATTTCCATTGTGAATACGGGAAGCATATTTTCATCGGTGATCGGGTTATCATCAATATGAACTGTACGTTTGTAGACAATAACATCATCGAGATAGGCGACAATGTGTTGATAGCGTCCAATGTACAGATATACACGGCCACCCACTCTACCAAATTGCAAGAAAGAGTCGTAGCGGATTGGGAAGCAGGAGAAGGTATTTGCAAAACCTATGCACTCCCCGTAAGAATAAATGATGGAGCGTGGATTGGTGGTGGTGCGATAATCCTACCAGGAATGACAATTGGAAAAAACAGTGTCATAGGTGCCGGCAGTATAGTAACCCACTCTATTCCTGACAACTGCGTAGCCGTAGGAAATCCTTGCAGGGTGATTAAACAAATTGATAATGAAGTCGTTTGACAGAAACGATCACAATGTATCATTGATCTGTACTCCTCAAAGTATTTAAGTCATACTTTGAGGAATATTTTTATGTGAAGACCTGATTTTAGAATCATTTCAATGCCTTGCCATCCGAAAAAGCCTTACCCACCTTTTCGCCCACCTTCAGATAATCATTGTTGAACGGATCGAAGATGATGGGAGCTATTTTGGAAGCATCTACTTTCCCGTTTTCATCAAGTACACGCTCGTCTACACTCACATTTACGATCTCTCCACGCAAGATGCAGGTTTCGGGATTATAATCTTTCAGTTTGCACTCCACCGCTACGGACAGTTCGTCAATCAACGGAGCGTCCACGAACTCCGAACGGGTGGCATGGAAGCCTGCACGGGCGAATTTGTCCGTTACCTTATTGCCGGAAACAATACCTACGTAATCGCAGGCAACCACTTGCCCCACTTCCGCCATACTTACTGTAAATGCTTTGCGCTTCAGGATATTCACAGTGGTCTTGTGTCCTTCGCTGATGCAAATACTGATCTCTTTCATCTCACTGATACCACCCCAAGCCGCATTCATAGCGTTTGGAAGTCCATTTTCATCATAAGCAGCGATGATAAACACCGGCTGCGGATAGGAAAAGGGTTTTGCTCCGTAATTCTTTCTCATACTAATTTATTTTTGAGTCCATTGTTTAATGTCTTCTTTGGTTGCACCGTTCAGCAGTTTGCCTTTCTGCCACTTCAGATTGGAATAAGTTTTCTGCAATTCCTTTTCGGAATTGGAGATACTGCTTCCGCCCGACGTGGCAAACAGAATAATCGTCTTACCCGAAAAATCACCACTTTCTATAAAAGTCTTGATGATTCTCGGAGCTAAATTCCACCAGATGGGAAAACCTATATAAACAGTATCATAGTCCGCCAGGTTCGCCGACTTGGAGCTTAAGGCAGGACGTGATATAGATTACTTTTCCGTAGCAAACGCTTCGATTCGGGAAGCATATTGCAATGATACAAAATTACGGAGTATTATCCAGTATGCAGGTATATAAATTACGGAATATATAACCAATATTACGGATGTATCTCCTTTTGACATACTTTATACCCCCTATTATTGGATTGTAACTATTTTGTAGTTACATTTGCTAAACTTATAAATGAATGGGAACAAAAGAAAAACTTATCGAACGTTTCAAGTCGTTACCAGCAAATTTTACATTTGAAGAAATGGAACGCTTGTTGTCGATATTTGGTTATGAAAAATCGAATAAAGGTAAAACTTCCGGTTTGAGAGTTATCTTTAAGAATGGAGACAAACGCCCTATAATGATTCACAAACCTCATCCCGGCAACCTTATCAAAGGGTATGCAATGAAACAAGTATTAAATGATTTGATGGATGCAGGTTTTATAAAATGAAGAAAGGAGTATTATTATGAATACATTAAGGTACAAAGGTTTCATTGGGTCTGTCAACTTCAGTGAAGAAGACAGCGTTTTTTTCGGTAAAATAGAAGGAATAAATGGAATGGTTAATTTCGAAGGACAGAGTGTTCAAGAACTGACAGAAGCATTTCATGGAGCAGTCGATGATTATCTGGCTTATTGTGAAGAAGAAGGGGTACAACCGCACAAAAGCTATTCAGGATCATTAAATGTTCGTCTGACTCCTGAGATACATAGCCATATCGCAATGCTGGCACAGCGTGCAGGTATCTCTATCAATGCTTTCATCAAACAAGCACTGGAGAAGCAAATTACAGCTATGTTATAGAATAGAAATTCATTCTATTATAATCACTATATTTGTCATTGCGCATGCTCGGGCGGATTGAAGATGCCGAAGACGCAAAGCAAGACATTCTGATAAAGGTCATCACAAGCCTTTCTTCTTATAAAGGAAAAAGTTTATTTTCGACATGGGTGTATAAAATAGCCGTAAACCATTTAATCAATGAGAAGAATAAAGACATCGCAAATCATCCTTTGTCTTTTGAAATCTTCGGGAGTGATATAGACAGATATGTCGCCTCTTCAGTTGACCAAACAAATCTGGCTGAGAAAAAGATTTTCTCGGAAGAGCTGAAACTGTCATGCACCAACGTTTTGCTTCAATGCTTAAATCCATTTGACAGGTTAATCTTCATTCTGGGGACCATGTTTGATGTAGACAGCCGACTGGGAAGTGAGATTACAGGATTGTCGGCTGACAACTTCAGGAAACGGCTGTCACGCTCCAGAAAAGTAATGAGTTCTTTCCTGTCAGAATATTGCGAGCACGCAGGAGGCAAGAAATGTAACTGTATGAACCGGGTAAATTATGCCCTCAGCCAACACCGTATCGATCCTGCCCTGCCTTACTCATCATCATTGGTACCGGAGAGAATCTCCACATCGAAGTCTGCCATGGAAAACATTGATGCCGCGACAGCTCTGTATTCAAACTTACTCAGACACTCTTCTAAACAGCAAGCCAAAGAATATCTTTTCAATCTGCTTAAAACAGATGATTTTTCATCACTAACTAAATAATATCTGACATGGACAAATTATTTTTCTCGGCAATTATCGGATTGATTGCCGGAGTCATAGACATCATTCCTATGATTATGCAGAAACTTCCCCGCTACTCCACCGTTTCGGCGTTTTTCCATTACTTCTTTGTTTCAATCATTATTCTCAATGTAGACATACCTCATATTCCCTGGTGGCTGGAAGGAGGTGTTGTAGGCTTGGCACTAACTATCCCGATGCTTATTCAAGTAGGACATTCGGATAAGAAATCTTTGCCAATAATAGCATTCAATGCCGTAATATTGGGAACATTGGTTGGACTTGCTGGACACTATATTTCAGTTTCCTAAATCCACACAGAGCAATGTAGGATTTGAGTCATCCTCCTCATTAGCTAAACCATATTGAGCCAATTTATCAATAGAAAGCAATGTATATGCCTTGTTGTTCCGGATAAGGGAAACGGGAGTATTTACAATTGCTTTCTCATTATAAGGCATGACATATCCTTTTTCCGAATGAGTCAACAATTCCCCGCTATTTGTATCCCATAGTGTATAATGCCTGCTCTCATTCCAGAAGAAATCATAAAACAACAGGTCATTCACCAATAAAGCATTTTCCGCTTTGATGCAATACTTCCCTTCCGTAAGCATACGTTCAAGATCGCCATTCAAATCTGTCGGCATCTTTAGTTTGCCCTGATTGATGGTCACAGCGGGAATGAGTTTTTCCTTTCTGCTGGCATACAGCGTATCATTAATCACAATACACACTTGGTCGTTTCCGTCTCTGAATCTGGGCACGATGTAGCCACCCGAAAAGCCCGTCACCGATTCAACATCGAAAGGAAAGAAAGATTGTTTCATGTTCCAGTCCTTATCAAAGAAGGCTACTAAGTGCGATTTCTGATATTCTCTTTTGTAGGTTCCCCAATATCCGTTGGATACACCAATAAAGTTGGATATACTATCTTTGGGGTATTCGCTGACGAAAGTCCCGTCCGGCTTATATATAATTTAGTCTTATTAGGAGTAGCAACATAAATCAACTCTTTTTCTTCATCAAAAAAGCGGGAAAAGATGTCGGCATATTCTTCAGGTCCATTTCCTTTCCTGTCCATCACAGAAAGAAAAGAACCGTTTTCGGCATTAAAGAAATAAAAACTCGTCTTATCTCCGATAACTATGTACTTTGGAGTCACATTAAGCAGGTACGCATTAGCACTCAACAGGCATTTATCATTCGTTTCCAACCGGATCGTTTTCGGATTTTTGAAAAGAGATTGATATTGTGCCGAAGTGTAGTCCGCATCAAAGTGTTCGACGCCTTTATCAATACTGACTGTAGAAACCTGATCATGTGAACCTTTTTCTCCGGAACAAGCCGTGAGAAGAAAAAAAGAGATGCTGAGAAAGGAAATACAAGAGTGTCGCATATTGTTTTTTGTTATGTTGTAAGTTGGGCAAATTTATAAAAAAAAACGAATATACAAGATGTTATCTCAGAAAAATGAGAAGAATAAAAAAAGAAAAAATAAAAGTCGGAAAAACCAACCCAAATACTTGACTTCGCCTTTCTGATGTAGTATCTTTGTAGAGCTTTAAAAAACTGAATTTTAATATTAAACCTAAAACCTTAGCAAATGGCAAAACTGATTCTTTCTTTCTCCGAATTGGCCGGTATGTATTTCCCCGGTTGTTCCACTCCGAAAAATGCAGTAAGATCTTTACAACGAAGCATTAAAAGGTGTACAAATCTGGCGACTGCTTTAGTTGAAACGGGCTATCAGCCTTATAATCATCGTTGGCTCTCTCCCAAGCAATACGGGCTGATAATAGAGAATCTGGGTGATCCATTCCCGGAATAATAATAGACAATAAATAGGAAAGGCGGTTGTTCTTCATAAGAATCACCGCCTTTTTTGTTGATATTTATCAAATTTAGGCCTAAAAGAGGCTTTTTACGTTTTTAATAAACGTTGAGCACATTCTTTAAAAACGTTCCCGTTATTCTTAAAAAACGAATAACAGGAAGCTGAACAAGGCAGAAAAACGCCTATAATTTGTCTATATTTGAGACTATGATATATTCTATTTTACTTAGCATAAACGAACTTTACATTTTTACAATACCTGACATATAGCATGAACTGATAATCAAAAAACGACTTTAAATTCTACGATAAACTTCATCAAATGGTACTCTGCACCGTTCTCCCCAGATTCCTTTATTTCCGTCCCGTATTCCACAGGGGATAACCATATTTATTTCAGCACCATGAGGCAATTTCAGTATCCTTTTTAGCCGACGGCTATCTAAACCTTCCAGAGGACAAGTGTCATACCCTTCGTTTGCCATAGCAATCATAAACGTTTGGGCAGCGAGTGCACAAGATTTATGGGCAGTCACGCGCATATCATTTTCGGAGACTTCGAGCATCATCGGGCGGAAAATGCTGATGATATTAACCAGTAGTTTTCTGAATAATCCCAAAATTCCAAAGAAACGGGCATAAACAAACGGCATCAATTTGCCATAGTATAATTCCCGGTCTTTGATGCGTTTGGCCTGACGTTCTTTCGGACTGTAACGCCGGATATTCTCCCGCTCGAAGTCAAGTACAAACCGCGCATGTTTCCTGTACCAATCACGCCGCACCACGAAAACGACTATTTGTGAAGCTGTAGAAGTGGCTTTCTGATTGAGACAAGCTCTTGAAACCTTTGCCAGTAATTCGGGCTGAGTGATATGATAGAACTCCCACAACTGCATATCCGAGCTGTTGGGAGCTAATGTTGCCAATTCCAGACAATGTTTTATTCGTTCCGGATCTATCAGTTTTGTTCTGTCATACGCTCGCACAGAGCGACGATAATGGAGGACTTCGTCTAAATTCATAATGCTGTAAAATGTTATAATACTATTATACTTTTCCTTAGAGCTAAAAAACTTCAGGATACCCATAGAATTAATTCTATAGTATAAGATTAAAAACATCTCCATAAGCTAATTGTTCCTCAACTAACCGGACTTTTCGTGTAATCAGAATATCGATGTGCTGTATATCACTAATTCGTGATGCTTTCCAAAACCAGTTTATTGTCCCGTTATGAATTTGGTTATTTTTCACCATTGTGTGAATGGCCGAAACAGACTATTTTTGCAAAAAATTAATCATTCATAATCTATTAAGCAATGAAAAGTAATACTATTTGTCAAGTAATTCTTGCAGGAAGCATCATATTGGCTTCTTGCCAATCTAACAATTCTGCTAAGCAAGATGAGTCTCAACAAACAATGAACGAAACAGTTATGAACAAAGTTACAGATTGCAAAATCAGTGCGGGAAACATCACTTTCACTAATGCCATCAATGGAGCTGAAAATTGCGTGAAACTGCTTGATGATGGCGCATTGGAATTCCATTGTGCCGGAGGACTGGATTTCTTCAGTGACCCGAATGGAAAACTGTCAAATACAACGCTTCCTATTCTGCTTGTCCCCGTTGAGAACACGAAACCTTTTACGTTAATAGCCAAGGTTACTCCGGAATTCACAACGGAGGGATTGTATAATGCAGCTGACCTTTTTGTATATTCTTGTGATTCACTCTGGCAGAAACTGGCATTTGAACAGGATGAATACGGTAACCACCGTATTGTTACAGTAAGAACACAAGGAACATCCGATGATAATAATCATGATAAATTAGATGTTTCATCTGTTTACTTGAAGATTTCATCTGATACAAAAACCATTGCCAGCTATTATTCCATCGACAAGAAAAGATGGAACATGGTTCGTCTATACAAGAATTGTTATCCAAAGAACATCTATTTGGGCATCAGTAGCCAGTGTCCTCAAAAAGGCAGCTGCACAAGTCGTTTTGAAGAAATTTCTTTGTCTCACGATAATGTTAGCGATTTCCGCTTGGGAGAATAAACCATTATATATTGAAAGTGTAATTTTGCGGAATCCTACCTTTCTCAATATACTTGTTATTTCTTCCTCCGAATAATACCTTTCCCAAATGATGAAATGTTTGGCTGTGTCTTCAAGTATCAGGTTATATTGATATGCAAAAACTTTGTTCTCCGGATAATGGAATGTTTGGCTTAGAAGTAAATATTCACTTTCATTCCAGAACCCACCGCAAGGGGCATATTTCCAATCCCGGCTTTCCTGTCTGTCATCAATAATCCCTTCCGAGAAAACATCAAAAATGAGAATACCTCCATCAGTCAGCGAAAGATATATATTGTCCAGCAATTGGTCGCGATCACTATCCGGATGGGTTCCCATATCACAATAGATCATGGTGATTGCATCGTACTTACCCATAGGATAATTATTGATGTAGTCACCCAAAATATAGTTGATTTCCTCCCGTTTTCCAATGGCATATTCTATAGAAGCTTTATTAAAATCAATGCCCGTCACCATATAATCCTTATCTGCTAAAAGCGATGTGTACAGTCCCGGACCGCAACCTAAATCAAGCAAATGACTTTGGGGCTTTGTGTGCTGGAGTATGAAATCCACTATCTTCAGAACTGATTCCCGCTTTCGGCTGGCACCATCAGATTGCGGATCAAGGTGATCTTTTAATATCTGCTGCTGAATATACGGGTCGGTCCAAATGTTATGAGCGGACTTTTCAAATAAAACAGGTTTATGATCTATGATTCTCATGCTTTCTTGTAGATAGTTCTTTCATATTATTCATTAATAGCTCATTGGCAAACAAAAATCTGTTTTTCCGAATAATCACAAAATGTTTCTTCTTCAAAACTGCCAAACTTATGAAGAATTTCAAAACCGTTCCATTCCAGGTATGAATCTAACTCTTGAGGAAAGAATAGCCTCATATCCAAATTTTGAACAGAATCAAACTCACCATTAATGAAATAGTGCCATTCTATGCGATTTATCTGAGTTTTGCTCTCGTATCGCATCATCTGCTTTATCAATACTTCTCTCCCATCTTTGGTGGTATATTCAGCAATTTCTATTGGCTCTTTTTCATGTTCTACAATGTATTGGATATTGGGATTAAAACAATCTAACAAAAATATGCCTCCTGCTTTGAGATGATTTTTAACCACACGTAATGCTTTAAACAAATCTTCATTTTGATATAAATGATGGATCGAATTGAAAGGAATAAAGACAAGGTCATATTTCTTCTTTAAATCGAGAATTCTGATGTCAGCCTCAATAAATTCTATTTCTAATCCTGCTCCGGCAGCTTTTACTTTCGCTTGTTCAAGCATAGAAGCAGTGTAGTCTACCCCGCTGATATCATATCCTTCCTGTGCTATCGGAATAGTAAGTCTGCCTGTACCGCAACAAAGTTCAAGTATACAGGCAGACTTGTTTTTAGGCAGCCATCGCTTGTAAAATAGCAAATCATCTATATGGGTATTCATTCCATCATAAATATTCGCATCATAAATTAAATCCCCAACTTTATAATTGCTATTCATCTGATTCTTCAATATCTGGTGAGTACTAGTATTTACTGTTAAACATACAAAGGTAGTACTATTTATCGTGTTTTTTCCTATCTTTGCAGATATTCTTAAGAGAACTACAGATGTATTACAATAACCTGTTTACTACAAACAATCCCCCGGTAGCAGTCTAAAAGCTGAGCAACCGGATTCCATTTATATCATTTTCCTACCTTTCAAGGGTATTGGAATAGAAGGATTATACCTATTCCTTATTCAAGGTTGTTCAGCCAAATCTTTTGGTTTTATTAATATAAAAACAACTTTGAAATGAAAAATCTGAAATATATTTTCATGGTTCTGCTCGGTGGAACCATGTATGGTACGATGTCTTCCTTTGTGAAACTATCGTACACAAAAGGCTTCAATGCCGCTGAAATATCTTTTTGGCAGGCTTTTATCGCCGCCTTATTACTTGCAATATATGCTTTTTTCACAAGAAAGAATATCAAGGGTAAGTTGACCTTCGGCAATTTTATATTCTTACTTTTTACAGGCAGTGCTATCGGACTAACAAATTTCTTTTATTATGAATCCGTAAGTTACATCTCGGCATCATTGGCTATCGTCATCCTTATGCAGTTCACATGGTTCAGCCTGTTGTTGGAATGGCTTATATTTAAAAGCAAACCGTCCAAACCTGAATTGATTACTGTTTCATTTATCTTGGTCGGAACGATAATGGCTGGAAATATCCTTGGGGCAAAAGCATGGGAGTTTTCGATGAAAGGCGTCCTGTTTGCATTAAGCTCTTCACTCACTTATACCGTGTATATCATAGCCAACAGTCGGGTTAGCAAGAGTGTTCGTTGGCAAACTAAAAGCATGGTTATAATGATGGGATCTTCATTGTGTCTATTTTCAATAAACAGTGAAATAATTCTGTCAAGTGATTATCTAAATGACAAATTCTTCTGTTGGGCTATATTTCTTGCCGTTGTGGGTACGACTGTTCCGACAGCCTTGTTTGCCTCCGGCATTTCAAAGATTGGTGTCGGTATCAGTTCTATACTAATGACTGTAGAGCTTCCCGTTGCCATTATTTGTGCAAGAATAGTGTTGAAAGAGCAAATAGGTTCCCTGCAAATTGTTGGAATAGTGATTATGCTTGCATCTATTTGCATAATGAATTATTATAAAGTTTATAAATCTAAAAGGTGAATATATAGGTTTTACGATAAAAAGATAAAAAAAGAATCGCACGGTATTTGGGGTAAAGTATTGGTTCTTATTTAGATAGAAATGTATATTAATATTTTCCTCCGAATTATTTGTTTAAAGGTACCGAAAGGGGACAATCTCCCTTGTGCCGTATAGTACCTTTGCAAAGTCATCTGAAACAAATGACAACAGTAAACCTTATTTTTTCAACCTATTAAACTTTAATTATTATGGCTTTAGAGTATGTAGTGACCAAGAGAGTGTTTGGCTTTGACGACACAAAGACTGAGAAGTATGTAGCAAAATCTGTACGTTCGGGACAGATGAGTTTTAGTAAAACGTGTGCAAAGGTCAGTCGACTTTGCGGAGTCCATCGAAAAGTGGTAGATTTGGTAGTCAGCGGTCTGGTTGATATGATGGCGGAGGATATTGATGACGGAAAGAGCGTTCAATTGGGAGAGTTCGGCATCTTTCGCCCCACCATTAAGGCCAAAAGTGCGGATACCGCAGAAGGTGTTACGGCAAGCAATATAGTACGTAAGCGTATTGTATTCACTCCAGGGAAGATTTTCCAACGTACTTTGGGAGAAATGAGCGTAACCCGCGCCATTCCCATTGATACAGATTATACGGATGGAAGCAGTTCCGGTGGTAACGGTAGCGGCGGTAGCCAGGGAGGTGACGGTGGTATAGAGGATGATCCGTTAGGATAATGCCAAATTAAAGTAGCGAAAGAACTTCGCTACTTTTTTTGTTTCTATACCTATTTATATGGATAATATCTCTTATTTTTGCACATATTATAACTATAAATAGGTAATATGGAAACATCAAAAGTCTACTACACAGACCTGCGTACCTCTCCTACTTCCAATCTTCTGGATAAGATGGAGCGCCTGGTAAAGCGGGCAGGTATTGAACAACTACCCTTAAAAGACAGTTTTGTCGCTATCAAGATTCACTTCGGTGAACCGGGAAACCTTGCTTATCTTCGCCCGAACTATGCGGCTCGCATGGCAAATCTATTGCGGAACAATGGTGCGAAACCTTTCTTGACGGACTGTAACACACTATATTCAGGCCGTCGTGCCAATGCCGTCGATCATCTGCAAAGTGCAATGGAAAATGGTTATAATCCTATATCCGCCCAATGCCAGGTCATCATCGGAGATGGTTTGAAAGGTACGGATTGCCGGGAAATTCCCTTAAACGGTGAATATTGTGCCGCCCCTAAGATTGGCACTGCCATAGCCGATGCGGATATCATCATCAGCATGAACCACTTTAAGGGACACGAACAAGCCGGCTTTGGCGGAGCTTTAAAGAATCTGGGCATGGGTTGTGCCAGCGTAGCCGGAAAACTGGAACTGCACTCGGCCTCTCAACCCAAAATAGATACAGAAAATTGCATCGGCTGCAATATCTGCGTGAAGCACTGTGCACACGACGCCGTACATCTGAATGCAGGACGCAAAGCGGAAATAGATTATGCGAAATGCGTAGGTTGCGGACAGTGTGTCGCTTTGTGCCAGTATGATGGCGCCATCATGGGCGACGAAGATACGTCCGAACGCTTAAACTACAAAATCGCCGAATATTCACTGGCCGTAGTGAAAGATAAGCCCAATTTCCACATCAGTTTTATAATGAATGTATCTCCGGAATGTGACTGTTGGAATCATAATGACGCCGCCATTGTCCCTGACCTCGGTATTCTGGCTTCTACAGACCCGGTGGCTCTGGATAAAGCATGCGCGGATATGGTCATCCAAGCTCCTATACTGCACACGGGTAACCGCCTTTCTGCCGGACATGAGCACGATGATTTGTGCGGCCATGACAAGTTCCACATGATGCACCCGGATACGGACTGGCTGGCTGGGTTACGCCATGCGGAAAAGATCGGATTGGGCAATATGCAATATGAATTGGTGAAGATTTAAACCTTTTCCGTCCAAAAGAGTCTTAATACAAACATACCGATACAAAACTTGTAAGGATTGGGACAAATCTTCAAACAAAATGAGCGCTCATCTCCTACTTTTGTATCTTGAAGAAACATAATAATAACAAATTAAAATCTAATCATTGAATAATGGAAACATCTGCTAAACTCTACTCTTTGTCGTTCAGTAACGTGAAGACCTATTTGTTTGCATTCTTATTTATTGCAGGAAATATAGCATTGCCGCAGCTTTGTCATCTGGTTCCCGCGGGTGGACCGACTTTGCTGCCTATCTATTTCTTTACACTGATTGCCGCCTATAAATTCGGTTTTCGTGTAGGACTGCTTACGGCTTTACTTTCTCCGGTGATTAATCATTTACTGTTTGGTATGCCCGCTGCCGCTGCATTGCCTGTATTGCTGATAAAATCCGGTTTGCTTGCAGGAGCTGCTGCATTTGCCGCACGATATACAAAGAAAATATCCTTAGTTGCATTGCTTAGTGTGATTCTTGCTTACCAGGTGATAGGCACTGCTTTTGAATGGGCGATATGTGGTAACTTTTTCCTCGCCGTACAAGATTTCCGTATCGGTATTCCGGGTATGCTGATCCAGTGGTTCGGTGGTTACGCTCTGCTGAAAGCTATTTCCAAACTTTAATAATAGACTATCTCCCATAACAATATGGCAAAAACAATGGAAGAAGTGCTGGAACGCTTCCGCACAATTGAATTCCACGATGACTTTGATATGATCGTGGCTATTGCTAATGGCGGTATCGTTCCCGCAGGTATCATCAACCAGCGATTGCAAAAAGAAGTGCATCTGTTACGTATCAATTTGCGGGATGAATACCAGCATCCGAAGTACGATGCACCCCAGTTGCTCGCTCCGGTTGATTTTGATTTTAAAGATAAAAGTATTTTATTGGTAGATGACCGTATTAAGACAGGATCTACCATTCGTCTGGCGTGCGAATTATTGAAAGAGGCACGTCTGGTAAAAACATTCGCAGTCAATGGTACGGCAGATTATGCCTTGTTTGACGAGATGTGTTTTAAGTTCCCGTGGATATTATGAACAATTGATAATTAATAGATTAATAATCTGAAGGGCCTATGGATAGAAGGGATTTCTTAAAGACTCTGGCGGTGACGGGTGCGGTGATAACCGTGCAACGTTCCGAAGCAATGGACATACTGGCGCAAAAATTGACAAATGCTGGCGGTGGTAAGGTGGATCTGGTAGCTGTGATGGGTGGAGAACCGGAAGCGATGTTCCGGCGTGCTATCACAGAAATGGGTGGTATGAAGCAGTTTATCAAACCGGGACAAAAGGTAGTGGTTAAACCCAATATCGGTTGGGACAAAGTACCTGAACTGGCTGGTAATACAAATCCGAAGCTGGTTGCGGAAATTGTGAAGCAATGTCTTGCCGCAGGTGCCAAGGAGGTTACGGTATTTGATCATACCTGTGATGACTGGCAGAAATGCTACAAGAACAGCGGCATTGAAGAAGCTGCCAAAGCTGCGGGTGCCAAGGTTATGCCGGCTCATCTGGAAAGCTACTACAAACCAGTCTCATTGCCCAAAGGTGTACGCATGAAAAGTGCCAAGGTACACGAAGCCATTCTGAATAGTGATGTATGGATCAATGTACCCATCCTGAAAAACCATGGAGGTGCCAATCTGACGATTTCCATGAAGAATCACATGGGTATTGTCTGGGATCGCGGTTTCTTCCATTCCAACGACTTACAACAATGTATTGCCGATATCTGTACAATGGATAAGAAAGCAGTGCTGAATGTAGTGGATGCCTATCGCATTTTGAAAACGAATGGCCCGCGCGGACGTTCTGCTTCGGATGTGGTATTGACCAAAGGATTATTTATTTCACAAGATATCGTGGCTGTAGATACAGCTGCCACCAAATTCTTTAACCAAGTTCGCGAAATGCCGCTTGAAAGCGTAGCTCACCTTGCTAACGGGCAGGCATTGAAGATTGGAACGATGGATTTGGATAAGTTGAATGTGAAGCGTATCAGGCTTTAATTCAAGCTATATAAAGTATACACACTTATGTTGAGAAAAGCACGTATTATACTGTCCGTTGTCATCTTCGGGCTGATAACTTTTTATTTTCTGGATTTTGCGGAAATATTGCCAAATAGTTTCCACAGACTGGCGCATATACAGTTTGTACCGGCATTGATGTCACTCAGTTTTATCATCCTGGTAGTACTGGTACTGATTACCTTGTTATTGGGACGTATCTATTGCTCTACAATTTGCCCAATGGGTATCTTTCAGGACATAGTGACCTGGATTTCTAAAAAAACGGCAAAGAAAAAGAAACGTTTCCGCTATTCGCCTGCCAAGAATATGCTGCGTTGGGGAGTATTGGGTGTAACAGCAATAGCTTTTCTTTTTGGATTTACGGTCATTTTAGGTCTGCTCGATCCTTACAGCGCTTTCGGACGTATGACGGTCAATGTGTTTAAACCCGTGTATATGTTAGGAAACAATTTGCTGGAAAGTATATTTTCAAGTTTCAATAACTATACCTTCTATCAGGTGGATGCTTCTCTCCTGAGTATCTCGTCCTTTATTATCGGACTGTTGACGTTTTTGGTAATTGGTTTTCTGGCATGGAAATACGGGCGTACCTGGTGCAACACAATATGCCCGGTAGGCACGTTACTCGGCTTTCTGAGCCGCTACTCACTGTTTAAAGTACGTATCGATGCAGAAAAATGCAATCATTGCGGATTGTGTGCCACTAAATGCAAAGCCTCATGTATCAATAGCCCGGAACAAACCATTGACTACAGCCGTTGCATAGATTGCTTTGATTGTTTGGGTGAGTGTCGCCAGAATGCACTTAGCTATACCATTTCCTTTAAAACCAAGAAACAGGTGACTGACGCTTCCAAACGCCGCTTTTTGCTTGCCGGGCTGACAACTGCCGCCGCAACTCCCAAAGTAATGGCGCAAGCTCAGAATGTAGCTGCGGCTGCAGCCGGAATGAAAAGTGATAAACGCCAGACACCTATAACGCCGCCGGGATCTGTCAGTCAGGAACATTTTCAGGCACATTGCACTTCGTGCCACCTGTGTGTCAGTAAATGTCCCTCTCATGTATTGAAACCTGCTTTTATGGAGTATGGTTTAGGAGGAATGATGCAGCCGACCGTCTTCTTTGAAAAAGGTTTCTGCAATTTTGATTGTACTGTATGCGGGGATGTCTGTCCCAATGGAGCTATCCTGCCACTGACGAAAGCGCAAAAACACCTAACACAGATGGGCAAAGTTGTTTTCATCAAAGAGAATTGCATCGTCTATCGGGACGGTACCAGTTGCGGGGCTTGTTCGGAGCATTGCCCTACGCAAGCTCTGTCTATGATTCCTTTCAAGGACGGGTTGACAATTCCTCATATTGATACGGAAATTTGTGTAGGTTGTGGCGGTTGTGAATACGTCTGCCCTGCCCGCCCTTTCCGCGCCGTATACATCGAAGGAAATGTCGTACAGCAAGATGCTAAACCCTTCACCGATAATCATCAGGAAGAAATTCAGGTAGATGATTTCGGCTTTTGATTGAATATTTTCCCGATTCCCACTGACGCCTGTCTTCGATTGTATAAATTGGGGGCAGGCGTTGCTTTTTCTCTATACTTAGCACATTTTTCTCCCTTTTTACTTTCAACCTACGATAAAATCACTAATTTCGTGGCGAACAAATATATGGTAGATTTTTTACATGGAGGCAACATCAAATAATTGGTTTACGAACAAATATCCTATAGGATATGCTTTGAGCGGTGGTTTTATCAAGGGTTTCGCGCATCTGGGCGTGATGCAGTCATTGTTGGAACATGACATCAAACCTAATATCCTTTCGGGAGTAAGCGCAGGGGCTTTGGCAGGTGTGTTTTATGCAGACGGTAACGAACCGCATAAAGTGCTGGATTATTTCTCCGGGCATAAATTCCAGGACCTGACCAAATTAGTCATACCGAAAGTGGGATTGTTCGAGTTAGGCGAATTTATTGATTTCCTGAAAACCAATTTGAAAGCAAAGACGATGGAAGAATTGCAAATACCTCTCATCATCACTGCAACCGACCTTGATCACGGACGTGTGGTGCATTTCCACAAAGGGAATATTGCCGAACGTGTGGCAGCTTCCTGCTGTATGCCTGTCCTCTTCTCTCCTGTAAAAATAGAAGGAACACATTATGTAGATGGTGGGGTATTTATGAACTTACCTGTATCTACCATCCGGCGTGTTTGCAGCAAAGTGGTGGCAGTAAATGTTAGTCCGCTACTGGCGCACAAATATAAGATGAATATTGTAAGTATTGCCATGCGTTCCTACCACTTCATGTTCCGTGCCAATACATTCCCTGAACGGGAAAAAGCGGACTTATTAATAGAACCGTATAACCTGGAGGGATACAGCAATACTGAACTGGAAAAAGCAGAAGAGATATTTATGCAGGGATACAATGCCGCTAACACTCTTCTGGATCAGTTGAAAGCGGATCAGGGAACCATCTGGAAAGATGAAAGTAATTATCAAATCATAAAATAAAAAATAGAATGGGGAAAGATGAAAAAATGATTATCTATCAAGTGTTTACGCGCTTGTTTGGTAACAATCATAATCACTGCATCAATAACGGGAACATAACGGAAAACGGATGCGGTAAAATGGCGGACTTTACAGCCAAGGCACTCAATGAAATAAAGAAGTTGGGAGCCACCCATATTTGGTATACCGGTATCATAGAACATGCCACGCAAACGGATTATCGCCGTTACAACATACGTCCCGATCATCCGGCTATTGTTAAGGGAAAAGCAGGCTCTCCTTATGCCATCAAGGATTATTATGACGTGGATCCGGACTTGGCAAACGATGTACAGGAACGTATGAAGGAATTTGAAAATCTGGTACAACGTACTCATCGTAGCGGTCTGAAAGTCATTATTGATTTTGTTCCGAATCATGTTGCCCGCCAATATCATTCGGATGCACAACCTGACGGAACTTCACAGTTGGGTGCAAATGATGATCCTAATTACGCTTTCAGCCCATATAATAATTTTTACTATATCCCTCAATCCGAATTGCACGGTCAGTTTGATATGAAAGGATCGGCTGCGGAACCTTATAAAGAATGTCCTGCCAAGGCTACGGGGAACAATCGTTTCGATGCTTATCCCAATATCACCGACTGGTACGAAACCGTAAAACTGAATTATGGAGTGGACTATCAGAATGGTGGAACCTGTCACTTCAATCCCACTCCGGACACCTGGACAAAGATGCTAGATATCCTTCTTTTCTGGGCAGACAAGAATATTGACGGTTTTCGTTGTGATATGGCGGAAATGGTTCCGGTTGAGTTCTGGGAATGGGTGATTCCACAAGTGAAAGAGAAGCATCCTGATTTGTTATTCATTGCAGAGGTTTATAATCCGGCAGAATATCAGAATTACTTATTCCGCGGAAAATTTGATTATCTATATGATAAGGTAGGGCTTTATGATACGCTTCGCAATGTGATTTGCGGCTATGATTCGGCTATGGCCATTACCCGTTCCTGGCAAAGTCTGGGTGGCATCGAGAAACGGATGATGAATTTCCTGGAGAACCATGACGAACAGCGCATTGCTTCTGATTTCTTCGCCGGAAATCCGCGTAAAGCCATTCCGGGATTGATTGTTTCAGCTTGTATGAATACCAATCCGATGATGATTTATTTCGGGCAGGAATTCGGTGAACTGGGCATGGATAGTGAAGGTTTCAGTGGCAGAGACGGGCGTACCACTATTTTTGATTATTGGAGCGTGGATACCATTCGTCGCTGGCGGAATGGTGGGAAGTTCGATGGCAAGATGCTGACGGAAGACCAAAAACACATCTATAGTATCTACCAACGCATCCTGACGCTTTGCAACAAAGAAAAAGCAATCACTGAAGGAGAATTCTTCGATCTGATGTATGCCAACACAAATGGCTGGCGCTTCAATGAGCATAAGCAATACACATTCTTGCGCAAAGCTGGAAAAGAATTGTTGTTCATTATCGTGAACTTTGACCACATTTCAGTAGATGTAGCTATCAATGTGCCTTCTCATGCCTTTGATTTCCTGCAAATACCGCAGATGGATATTTATCCGGCAGTAGATTTGTTAACCGGAAAGACGGAAAGTATTAGTTTGCTGCCTTATAAGGCTACGGAAATCTCAGTAGAGGGATACAGTGGAAAGATGTTGAAAATCAAGCTATAATAAGATTTCTACCACGGAGTTCTGTTCTACTCCGTGGTTCTTTCTCCTTCCAGTTTTTCCTTCAGTCTGTACAGACGCGTAATGGCTGGATTGTAAAACTCATCCGGATAATGCGCTTTGATATCGTTTATATTTGCCACTACGTATTGTCTAAGATTCACAATCTTTTCGGCCTCACTTAGTTGTAACTCTTTGGGTAACTGTGCGTGCTCAGCCCACTTCATCAGGGCATTCACACTTTCCTCATCATACTTATATTCCATATGTTCGTATAATTTTTCTACAAAGATATAAACAAATGATAAAAATACACATACCCCTTCGAACTTTTTCTGTGGAGGCGTGTTATATTATTGTGTTTTTCATAGTATTAGATATAAGATTAATTAAAGGAGACTGTACCCGCTTGTGATAAGTAAGTACATCAAAAACAGAAGCGTCTGTTTGATTGATAAATGTGTAAGGAGCATCGGTTTACCAGAGCCGATGCTTTTTTTGTCCCTCTTTGTAGCATGTTAGGAAAATTATGCGTAATTTTGTCAGATAATAAGGAAAATACCAATATGAACATCCCTGTTATTTTTCAATTCTTAAAAGAAGTGTCCGCTAACAATAACCGCGAATGGTTCAATGCTCATAAGGACTTATATGAAGAAGCCCGTGGGGAATTTGAGAACCTGTTATCGGCTATAATTACCCGTATCTCGCTTTTCGATGAAAGTATTCGTGGCGTTCAAGTCAAAGACTGTACTTACCGGATTTATCGTGATACGCGCTTTTCGCAGGACAAGACCCCGTATAAAACTCATTTGGGCGGATACATCAACGCCCGCGGTAAGAAATCAGACCACTGCGGTTACTATGTTCACATTGAACCGGGCAACTGTCTGTTGGCAGGTGGTAGCTATTGCCTGCCTCCTAAGACGTTGAAAGCCGTGCGACAGGCAGTGTATGATAACATAGACGAATTTCGCGGTATAGTTGAAAATCCGGATTTCAAGCAATACTTCCCGGTAATAGGCGAAGATTTCCTGAAAACAGCTCCCAAAGGGTTTCCAAAGGATTTTGAATATGTACAATATCTGAAATGCAAGGAATACACCTGTTACTGCAATCAACCGGACAGCTTCTTTCTGGCATCTGATTGCGTGGATCGTACGGCGGAAATTTTCAAGCAAATGAAACCTTTTGCTGATTTCCTGAACTACACGATTGACGACTTTGAATAAAATTTGATCATAATATAACTAACTTAAAACATTAAAGCTATGGTAGTAGATAGATTAGAAAATTTAGAAAAATATGCATCGTTGAACCCCTTGTTCGCCCAAGCTATTGAATTCTTGCAATCACATGACTTGAACGCAATGGAAATTGGCAAAACCGAACTGAAAGGTAAAGACCTGGTTGTAAACGTAGCTCAAACTACCCCAAAAGCTAAAGAACAAGCCAAACTGGAAACACACAATGAATTTATAGATATTCAGATTCCTCTCTCCGGTGTTGAAGTAATGGGCTATACTGCAGGAAAAGATTGTGTACCGGCTAATGCTCCCTACAATGCAGAGAAAGATATTACTTTCTTCGAAGGACTGGCTGAAACTTATATCACTGTAAAACCTGGAATGTTTGCTATATTCTTCCCTCAAGACGGACATGCTCCCGGCATTTCTCCCGACGGTGTAAAGAAAGTCATTGTGAAAGTGAAAGCATAATAATCCAATCAAAAACTCATCCTTTATGGAAACATTGAACTTGATTAAGAACGACCCGTGGCTGGAACCTTTCGAAGATGCCATCAAAGGCCGTCATCAGCATGCGTTAGACAAAGAAGCTGAGCTGACGAACAAAGGGAAGCAGACCTTGTCTGATTTTGCTTCGGGATATTTATATTTCGGACTTCACCGTACTGCTGACGGCTGGGTTTTCCGTGAATGGGCACCCAACGCCACAGAAATATTTATGGTGGGTACATTCAATGAATGGAAAGAACTAAAGAAATATAGTCTGAAACGTAAGGATTATGGTGTTTGGGAAATCAAACTTCCGGCAGATGCCATGAGACACGGAGACTTATACAAACTCATTGTACATTGGGAAGGTGGTTGTGGAGAACGTATTCCTGCCTGGGCAACACGAGTGGTACAGGACGAACATACCAAGATTTTCAGTGCACAGGTCTGGGCACCGGAAAAGCCATATAAAGTTAAGAAGCGTACATTTAAACCTAATACGGATCCTTTGCTTATCTACGAATGCCATATCGGTATGGCACAACAGGAAGAAAAAGTAGGAACTTATAATGAGTTCCGTGAAAAAACTCTTCCACGCATTGCTAAAGCCGGATACAATTGCATTCAAATCATGGCAATCCAGGAACATCCCTATTATGGTAGTTTCGGTTACCATGTATCCAGTTTCTTTGCCGCTTCTTCCCGTTTCGGTACTCCGGAAGAACTGAAAGAGTTGATCGATACTGCACACGGATTGGGCATTGCAGTGATTATGGACATCGTTCATTCTCATGCAGTAAAGAATGAAGTGGAAGGCTTGGGCAATTTTGCCGGTGATCCGAATCAATACTTCTACCCTGGTGCTCGACGTGAACACCCGGCTTGGGACTCACTTTGTTTCGACTATGGAAAAAATGAAGTGATTCATTTCCTTCTCTCCAACTGTAAGTACTGGCTTGAGGAATACGGATTCGACGGTTTCCGCTTTGATGGTGTAACATCTATGCTCTATTACAGTCACGGATTGGGTGAAGCTTTCTGTAACTATGGAGACTACTTCAATGGCCATCAGGATGACAATGCCATTTGCTACCTGACACTTGCCAACAAACTTATCCACGAAGTAAATTCCAAAGCAATAACGATTGCTGAAGAAGTATCGGGAATGCCCGGTCTTGCTGCTAAAGTTGAAGATGGAGGCTATGGTTTTGACTACCGTATGGCAATGAATATCCCCGATTATTGGATCAAGACCATCAAAGAAAAAATAGACGAAGATTGGAAACCCTCCAGCATGTTCTGGGAAGTAACCAATCGTCGTAAAGATGAAAAGACCATATCTTATGCAGAAAGTCACGACCAGGCATTGGTGGGCGATAAGACGATTATCTTCCGTTTGATAGATGCCGATATGTACTGGCATATGCAGAAAGGTGATGAAAACTATACTGTGAATCGTGGTATTGCCCTCCACAAGATGATACGTTTACTGACTTCAAGTACTATCAATGGTGGTTACCTTAACTTCATGGGCAACGAATTCGGTCATCCTGAATGGATTGATTTTCCACGCGAAGGTAATGGATGGTCATGCAAGTATGCCCGCCGTCAGTGGGATCTGGTGGATAACAAGAATCTTACTTACCACTATATGGCCGACTTTGATGCTGATATGCTCAAAATCATTAAGAGTGTGAAAGCTTTCCAGACAACACCTGTTCAGGAAATCTGGCACAATGACGGTGATCAGGTATTGGCATACATGCGTAAGGATTATGTCTTTGTGTTCAACTTCAATCCGAAACAGTCATTTACCGATTATGGTTTCTTGGTTTCTCCGGGCACATATGAAGTAGTATTGAATACTGATAATCCTGCTTATGGCGGTAATGGATTGACTGATGACACTGTAAAACATTTCACTATTGCTGATCCTCTTTATGAAAAAGAGAAAAAGGAATGGTTGAAGTTATATATTCCTGCCCGGACAGCAGTAGTATTGAAGAAAACAAAATAAATAATATACCATAAATAAGAAAGCCGTGTCGGGAAATTCCAACACGGCTTTTTTTCTTTTTTCGATAGATTATTTCAATTGCGCTTCAATTTGCGGCAATAGTTTCTTAATATTATCTATCATACTTTTTTCACGAGGTTTGTCTGCCGAGAGTAAGGGGAGTGCACGTTCCAGATACGTTTTAGCATTCTGGAAGTTCTTGTCGGCAATTTCTTTCTGTGCATCGTACTTAGCTTTATCTGAATTAGCTAATGGTGCTGCATTCTTCAGAACTAAAGCTGCCTTATTATAAGAAAGCGTACCCAAGCTGTACAATGCGTTGGTATTCTTTTCATCGTCAGCAAGTACTTGTTTGAAAGCTTCTTCTGCATCATCCAGTTTATTAGCCTTTTGCGCTTTAATACCGGCATTCAGATAATAATTAGCATGAAGTCTTTTCAATGTCTTGTTTTCCGGAGCCGCTTCTATACCCTCTTTCAGAGTAGCAAGATACTCACTGTCTTTTTTCAAATCCTTCAATGCACCGGCTTTACCTACATATGCATTTCCCAAATTGTATTTCTTTTGAATAGCAATATCAAAATACTTGAGAGCATCTTCCGGTTTTTTGATTTTATCGGCACAGACGCCGCAGTTGTAAGCGATAACAGAGTCCTGATTGTTTGTCTGTGTCAAGTAGGTACTGAATTTTGTAAATGCTTCCTGGTAATTTTTAGCTTCGAGTGCTGCCTTTCCTTCGTTAATCAGATTTCCAGGATCCGTAGTTTGTGCAAAAAAGTTAGTTGCTGCACAACAAAGTGCAATGGATAACAAAAATTTTTTCATGTGCTTTAAATTTTAAAAGTTGATATCCCAAAATTAGTGTTCATAGCTATAGAAGCAAAACCATTTTAACTTTTTTGTAGTTTTTAGGACAGATGTAACAAATGTTATTTTACGTAAATTTCAAAAACAAGCTGATGACTGAACACTGTCATTTCGAAGGCAGCAAATAACTTGAAAAATTTGTGGAAAAAGGATCAATACGAAAGAAGGAAAGAGGGAATCAGATGTATTATATGAAGGCACAAAGTAGTTACGCATGCAATCTACCTTAAATTGGCCTATGGTTCATAACCTTCATAATAATAAGATTGAGTAATCCCTTTGAATATAACTTCCCGATCATTTACCTGATCAGTGAGTGCTTGATACAGTAAAGTACGCAGTTCCAAGTCATTAATCGGGCTTCGCTCCATTGCTTGCAAATACAGATGTTTATCCACATTCCGCCAATCAACAACTCTTTTAAGATTCTTTTTTAATATCATATCAAGCCAAATGCGCATAGTCCTTCCATTTCCCTCCATAAAAGGATGGGCTATGTTCATTTCAACATATTTCGCTATTATTTCATCAAATGTTGTTTCAGGCATTTTTTCTATTACAGGTAATATGACATCAAGATACATGCAGTTGGCAAAACGAAAGTTTCCCTTTGCTATATTCAAAATACGCACCTTTCCGGCGAATTCATACAAACCGTCAAACAAATAGCAGTGTATATCGCATAATCCTTTTACCGTCCCTATTTCGATACAACTTATATCACCGGTATCAAACAGGGCATGAGCTTTTACAAGGCTCAACTTATCTATTTCGTTAGTATTCATACGACGGTCTTTAATGTTATGACGTACGCAGTGTGAAGAACTGCTTACATAAAAAAACCGCAAAAGCCTTATTATAAACTATTTGCGGTTTTATTCTGTGATTCCGTTGCGATTCGAACGCAAGACCCACGCCTTAGAAGGGCGTTGCTCTATCCAGCTGAGCTACGGAACCATCCTTAATTGCGGTGCAAAGGTACGCTTTTCTGTGAAATTTGCAAAGATTTTACGCAGAAAATATTTTGTAAATAGATGCTTTTATATCCGATTAGATGTTATAATCCTAATGGTAAACCAGTTACATACCATAAAATAAATAACAAAGTCCAGGCTAATAATATATAGAGAGAATATCTCCAGGTATATTTCAGTAATGAACCATAGGTCGCTTGCTTATCATATTGCTGCATGTAAGTAAGGATAAGAGGCATGTAGAACATGAAAGGAGTGATAGCATTGGTGGCACTGTCTCCAATACGAAAAGCGCATTGTACCATATCCGGAGAAATCCCCATATTGGCAAAGAACGGAACAAAGATGAAAGACATGAAAGTCCACTTGGCAGTGGCAGAGACCATAATAAGGTTCACAAGTGCTGTAAAGAGAATAAATAGAATGAGTATCCATAAACTCCCAAGATGAATGGACGAAAGCATATCCGCTCCCATAATGGCTATACATTTATCCAAATGAGAATACTCGAAACACGCAAACATCTGAGCTGCAAAGAAAGCGATGACAAAGTAAACACCTAACAATTTCATAGGTTGAGTAAGTCCTTCAATCACATCCCCATCTGTACGGTAACGACCGGAAGCAAAGCCATAAACCATCCCCATAAGCCCGATACCAAAAGAAAGCAAAAACAGAATGCCTTCTATAAAAGGAGATCGGATCAGACCACCATTCACACTACGTAAAATACCCCATGAAGAGAAAGTAGCCCAAAGAATCACGGTTGTATAAATCACCCCGATAAATATTGCACCTATTATAGCACGGCGTTCTTTGCGGGATAATTGCTTATAGCCATTGAAACGAATATGACCGGCATACTCGCCCAAAGCCGGAAGAAGATTACGGCGAGTTACCTGATAAATGATAAAAGCCAGCAAGAAAGTAGATGCAAACAAGAAATAGTAATTGCATAAAGGCCCTGTATTTCCAAGTGATACATTTGCCATATCCGCGGCTTCCTGGGTACTGGCAGCAAGCATAGGATCCAAAGTACTCAACATCAGGTTAGCGCTATACCCACACGAAACAGAAACGTATGCCGTAATAATACCTGCAACCGGATGCAGTCCGACCGAATGAAACAAAGTTGCTGCAATCGGTAAAAGAATTATGTATCCGGCATCCCCTACTACATTGGAAAGCAATCCCAAGAAAATAACCAGTATCACCATGCGCCACGGATTATGTTTATGACGTGCCCCACTACGAATACAAGCATCTATAAAACCTGAATGCTGTGCCACCCCGATACCAAACATAGCCACAATTACTAAGCCTAACGGAGCAAACCCCGTAAAATTAGTAACCACATGCCGCAACAGCCAACGAACACCTTCCGGACTAAGCAGACTTTGCACCCGGATCTCCTCCCCTGTTTGCGGTTGAAACACGCTCAGACCGTAAATGTCAAATATCCATGATAGGACAATGACAGCCAGCGTCAACAAGAGAAACATTGTTGCCGGATGCGGTAGACGCCATTTATTATTCATCATCTGCTTCCAGATTATCTATATCAAGAATACGGAGTTCCAAAGCACGCACTACCAGACGGGTTGCATTCACTCCTACCCGCTCTCCTTGTGAAAACAGACGGTTTACTAAATCATTCTGACGCTTTTCCAAAGATTTAACCCCAAAAGGCATACCTTTCAGGTTAGCAATCATATCTTTGGTATATCCCAGTGCCAAATGGCGTAGGAAACGTTCGTCATACTCATCGATATCATAACTGATAACTGCTTCCTGGCGTTTGGCATCATTCGCAACAGATTGCTTGAAACGGTCTACAATCTTTTCCAAAATAGGATAATTGAAAACCAGCTTCTTTCCATCCATCACTGCCTGTACGTCCGTTTTCGTAAGCAGCTCACCTGTTTTCAAAATTATACCGTCAGCACCCGCATTCAGAACATCCACCCAAAGCTTTTCATTCAGAATTTCTCCGGTAAATATGAGTACGTGTACTCCCGGATAACGTTTAAATATATTCCGGCAGATATCCACACCAATAGTAGTAGAACCACCCAAGCCTAAATCCAGCAATACCAAGTCAGGAACTCCGGCCTCTATCAATGTCCAGAATTCACTTTCGGTCATAGCCGTACCGATAATTTCTGCGTTGGGTATTTCATGGCGGAAGATTTCTTCCGTTCCTTTCAGTTCAAGCTTAACATCTTCTACAATAATTACTTTGAATTTCTTGTCTTCCATATTCTTTAATTTTATTTTCTTCTCGGTATCGTGAAATAAACTGTAAATCCATCATTCTCAGCCGGTTCAGCATTGATGCGACAGCCACGTTTTCCGGCAAACTCGTCATGGTCGCGAATAATCTGCTTGCAGACGAGATACTCCGTACCTCGCAACTCTCCTTTTTCTCCTGTTGCCGTCATACGTTCCAGATTTGGATAGAAAAGTTGATTTAATTCCTCACGAGTTTTCGTCCTTCGCGTGTCAGTGAAAAGGAAACGAATATATTCTCCGTCTACTGCTGCTACCAAATGTATTTCTCCATCCAGAGGAACAGACAAGGCTTCGTCTATCAGATTCTCCAATAAAAAGCGGAGTTGGATAAAATCTCCGACCACTCTCTCATCAATAGCTCTTGTAGAGAAAGATACAGCAAACTCTTTTCCCTTATTCGCTTTACGGAAATATTTTTCTGCCAGAGCAAACAACTCCGCTACGGAAATTATCCCGCGACGGAACGCAACTTCTTCCAACTGTCGTGATGCGCACGAACTCAATATGGTAAATATGCCTTTATAATATTCTATCAATTCACTGATAGCTGAAACTGTCTCTTTTTCTTCCGTTTCTGAGAGAATACCTGAACGGAGTTTACCAATGAGTTGCTTGATCTTGTTTGGGTAATAAATCGTCTCGTGCTTGATGGTGGAAAGACAATTATCAAGCACCATATTCTGCACATGCAACATACCGTCCTCCCATGATGCCCGGTGTGCTTCTTCATGCGCTGCTTCGATGTCGCGGTATTTTGTTGCCAGTTTCACAACAGCATTGAAGACCACAATCGCTATATACCGCGCAATCAATTCCAACAATAAATGAGCCGTCTCCTGATCGACACTCTCCTGCCGTTCAAGATATAACACACCCACACAGCGCGAATCACCCGCAGCATCCACCACCAAAGGCAAGGCTTCAAATCCCGGTGCAGACAGTTGGGTGTGCTGTTCAAAACAACGCTGAACTACTTCCTTCCAAAGTTCATCTTCTGCTGTAGATGTTCCATTATCTCCCGCAGAGGATAACTCATTTTCTATAGAATTTGATGCATATTCCAGTTGATGCGTCGTTTCATTATAAACGGCGATTCCCAACCGATCAATATTTAGCAACTCATTTACGGCATCAAAGCCTTCGTCAACGATACGTTGAGGAATAGCTTTCAGGGTATCTTCTTCCCGTTGCAATGCCTCTTCTGTTTCGGGAACTTGTATCAAGGAGGCAGCAAATATCTGTTTATTGATTTCCAAAACCTGTTCCAGATTCCAACGGTTTACAAGACGTTTGCGAATATACAGGATGTAATATCCCAAGAGCAACATAGCTATAAGTCCGATAAACAGGATAACCCCCACCATCTTATTATTGGTGGAACGTTCCAACTGACGGCAATATTCCTCCAAAGACTGATCTTCACCCAGCAATTTGTACAAAGTCGTATAAGCGGCATTATTATAACTGTATGCATCCCATTGTTTCAACGCAAGAAAAGCGACAGCCGCCTCATTCCGGATATCCAGAATGACATGAAAGTCCGAATTGAAAAGATCATTCCACCAGGATAACTCACCCGGCTCCCCTTCTCCTCTCAATGACATATAGCGCTGCGGCTCCTGGGCATACCTCTTATAATGCGCATTCAGGCAAGACATGGCAGAATCTACATATTCCAAAGCCTGTTCAAAATTTCCTTCCACATTACTATAATAGGCATCATTGGCATAGTCGGACGCCTCATTCAACAGAGCTTCAAACTCATTTTCCGCAGCTAATGACAAAGAATCCTGAGCCGTTTGCGCATAGATTTCATCCGGTTGCATCACCGCTTCCTCTACTGCTTTATTGCATGAACTCATGCCTATAGAAAAGAATATGCACAGAAATACCATCAAAGTTTTACGCACTCCTGTAGGCAAACGGAAATAAAAACGACTGCCCTTCCCTAAAGTACTTTCTACATTGAACAAACAGACTCTGAATACTTCGTTCGTCTTCCGGTATTTCTCAATGATACCTTTACAATTCATCAGGCCGAAGCCGCTCCCTTTGTTTTTCAGTAGTTCTTCCCGGTCGGCAGCATCCAGTACGCCTATTTCCTGCGAATTATACAATTTCTCACCGACAATACGCGTCACATCTTCTTCTGAAAGGCCATAACCGGTATCTTCTACTGAGATTTCCACATATTCTTCTGTCGGATTTGCATAGACTTTTACCTTGCCTCCCTTTGGAGTATATTTACGGGCATTTTCTGCAAGCGTGTTTATCATGAACAACGTCAATGCCTTGTCAGCTTTCACACAGGTATCCGTTGGCGTCACTTCCAGTTGTTGCTGTTTCATTTCGAAGGCACGGCCTCCTTTCCGTATCAGATCGAAAAGCTCGTTCAACCCGAATGTTTCTATATTCAAGCTCAGACTACCCTGTTTCATTTTAATCCATAAAGCAAGGATATCATTGTATTCATTGATGGTTGTCACCAATTCGTCCATATATTGATACTTCTCAGCTTTGATGTGTTCGTCATGGATAAAACCCTTTTCCGTCAGTTTATGTACTTCATTAATAATACGGTCTATGTACGGATGAATACCGTTCACAATGGCCATACACGCTTTCTTTATAAGATTCTGACGTTTATTTCCGGCTATATGCTGTTCGTACACATACCGTTCTTTCTCCAACCGGCGACGTTCGTCACCCAGCGAGATGGAAGTCATACCGTTGTCAAGTGCCCATGTAATATAAGGAGCAATCACATGTAGTATTGCCTTCTCATCCTTTGTAAGACGTTTGGGTAATACCAACTGTCCATCTTCTATCCGGATGTCTTTTACACTGAAAAGTTCCTCTATATCTGTCTGCACAGCAGAAAGAATGGCATCTACAATTTCTTCTTCCGTCTGTGCGTCCGTGGGAATAGAAGCAGTTATTTTCTGACAAATGTCCAACATCTGCCTCAAACGGTGCAAATGGACATGATTACGTTCTTTAGACCGCTTATTGAATATCCAAAAGAATAAAACCACCAGTATAAAACCGACAATCACGAAGAAGAGCAAAATATTGAGTTGCCGGGCTTCACTTTCCAAAGCCTGATAACGGCTTTCCAACTCCTTATCCTGACGGGTATCTTCCAGAATATCCAGATAAATATTGCGATTATAATCGGAGTGTTGCTTCATTTCCAGTCCGGCATACGTAACACTCAGTTGTTCGCGAATACGTGAAATCCATTCTGGCACAGTACGCAACTTACGCTCTATCCATGCTTTCTCTGAAGAAATGGTATCCCGCATATCATAGGTTTTCAACCAGTCCAAGCTATCGTGGCAATCATAAAAACGGCGATGATGGCTGTTCACACACTCCAAGGCAAGCGTCAGAGTGTCCAATGCTTCGGCGTAGTTATCATGCGCATTCAGATATTTGCCAATAGAAACATAGGCACCGGCAATCTGATACACATCATTATATTGCTTGAATTTCTTCAAAGCCAATTGTCCTAAACGCATGGGCAACAAGGAATCCACAGGAACATCAAACTGTTTCAACGCATGAGAACGCCTGACCTGGAAAAAGTCATAATTATCGGGAGATGCCATCAGGTTAGCAAGCCCTTGCACTCCATTACCTTCAAAATACAAGTATCCTCCGCGGGATGCCATTTTCCAAGTTGTATACAGTTCGTCGAATTCACGCAAACGACGTTCATCCGCCGTTTCGCCATCACAAAGTGCTGCCGATCCTTTTATATAATGATAATACAATAACTGGTTCGTATCTGCCGCAAGTTCTTCCTGCGGATAGATTTCATTGATGGAAGCTACCGCTTCCGGACGTTGTTGCAGATAGTAATAATAAACTGCGGAAACAATATAAAATTCGGAGCGTGCATAGTTCAGTCTCAACCGTTCGTGTTTATCTACGAAAAGCTTGTTATCTTCATCTATTCGTTTCATGCGGCGGAGGGCACTGTTCCGATAGTCATAAAATTCTTTGTTCATGGCTGTCCGCTGATAGATTTTCATCAATCCGATATCGGCAACCAGCAGCTCCAGTTCATTTTTCGTGAGGCTGTACACATCCTTATGAAACTTCTCCGCTTTCTCAAAATCCATGCGCATAAAAGCACAAAAACCCAGATTATTGGATGCTTCCGCTTTTCCCTGACTATACATATTTACTTTTTCATAAGCTTGTGTGGCAGCATGACAAGAAGAGTCCAGGTCTTTATAACGATAAGAATAAGCCACTTGGTTGAGCGAATCGATAAGATGTACTTCCTTGGTGGGGGCAGTACCCACACAAGAAATCATTACCATGTAAAAACACAGTAAGCCCACCAATCGTATATGAGGAAACCGTTTCACTTAGCAAAGCTACAAATAAATCCGGGAAAGAAAAAAGATTTTTCTACAATAAGTCTTGTAGAATGTAGCGGGAAATTCATAACTTTGCAGCCGTATTAAACAAATAGGTAACATCTATTACAAAATGAGCGAAAAAGCACCCGTAATGGTATTCTCCGGAACTAACTCGAGATACCTTGCAGAGAAAATCTGCGCAAGCCTTGATTGCCCTCTGGGAAAGATGAACATCACCCACTTTGCTGATGGTGAGTTTGCTGTTTCCTATGAAGAGTCAATTCGTGGCGCACATGTATTCCTGGTTCAATCCACCTTCCCTAATTCCGACAATTTAATGGAACTTCTGCTGATGATCGACGCAGCTAAAAGAGCGTCTGCTAAAAGCGTTGTTGCAGTCATTCCATATTTCGGTTGGGCACGACAGGACAGAAAAGACAAACCTCGCGTTTCTATCGGCGCAAAGTTAGTAGCTGATTTACTTTCAGTAGCAGGTATCGATCGTTTGATTACGATGGATCTCCATGCTGATCAAATCCAAGGTTTCTTCAACATTCCGGTAGATCACTTGTATGCTTCGGCAGTGTTCCTACCCTATATCGAGTCCTTGAAACTGAAAGATCTTGTAATCGCCACGCCGGATGTGGGTGGTTCCAAACGTGCCAGCACATTCTCAAAGTATTTGGGAGTTCCCCTGGTATTGTGCAACAAATCACGTGAGAAAGCAAACGAAGTTGCATCCATGCAGATTATCGGTGATGTAACCGATAAGAACGTAGTATTGGTAGATGACATCGTAGATACAGCCGGTACTATCACTAAAGCAGCTAACATTATGTTGGATGCTGGTGCTAAATCAGTACGCGCTATTGCAAGCCACTGTGTAATGTCCGATCCGGCATCTTTCCGTGTACAGGAATCCAGTCTGACTGAAATCGTATTTACCGATAGTATCCCCTACTCTAAGAAATGCGCGAAAGTAAAACAACTCAGTATTGCTGATATGTTTGCAGAAACCATTAAGAGAGTGGTGAATAATGAGTCTATCAGTTCGCAGTATATTATCTAATAGAGAATTGGATATAAAAAACAAAGGCTGCGCAGTATATTGAATTGCGCAGCCTTCATTTTTTATTTAAAGTTTCAAATCTTAATCTCTACTCCAGTCTTCCCATTTTGTACGTGCCCTTTTTTATTACTTTCCCGTTTTTATCCGTTTCAACAAAAGGACCGTGCTTTTTGCCTTGCTTGAAGAAGCCTTCGTAACGATTACCGTTTTTATCCTCCTGTATACCGTTACCTTCTTCCATACCATTCACAAAACCACCTTTATATTTAGTTCCGTCTGTCATAATCAGGGTTCCCTGACCATTGAACTGGTTATTTTTCCATTCACCTTCGTAAGAATCACCTACATTCCATTTATACGTTCCACGGCCGTCACGTTGGTTATCTTTCCAGTCGCCGTCATAGACCGCACCACTTGCCCAAGTAAACACACCTTTTCCGTGTTGCATGCCGTCTTTAAAGTTTCCTACATATTTATTGCCGTTGGCGTGATAATAAATACCGGCTCCGGTACGTTCACCCTGCACATACGCACCTTCATAGCGGTCACCGGTGTGGAAGAAGTAAATACCTTTGCCATGTTGCATATCATCTTTCCAGTCGCCTACATATTTATCTCCGTTGGCATATTCGAAAGTTCCTTTTCCATCACGCACATCGTTCTTCCAGTCACCTTCGTATTTACAGCCGTCATTCCAGACAAAAGTACCTTTACCCTCTTTCTTATCATTCTTCCAGGAACCTTCATATTTGGAACCGTTTTTCCAAGTGTATGTACCTTGACCTTCACGTTTATCATTCACCCAGTCTCCTTCGTAAATATCACCGGTATAGTAGTACATTGTACCTTTGCCTTGCTGATAATCCTGAAACCACATGCCGTCATAACGGTTGTTGTTCATGAAATAGTAGATACCCTTACCGTGTTGCTGATCTTGGAACCATTGTCCTTCGTACTTTTCGCCGTCAGGAAATGTATAAGTACCATATCCTTCACGTTTTCCTTTCACATATTCACCCTCGTAGACATTGCCATTTTTGAAAACCGTCTTACCTTTTCCGTTGGGCTTACGTCCTTTCATTTCACCCGTATATACGGAACCGTCTTTGAAGGTATGAGTTCCTATCTTTATTTCAGAAGAGAAAGTCGTTTTTACTTTATCGAAGAAACCGGATTTCTTTTCCTGGGCCGTCGCCCCGCCTTGGGACATGAATACCAGAATGAGTGCAGTATATAGATATTTCATTGAAAATTATAAATTAGCGATTTTAATAATAAGACGTGTAAACGTAGCAACTTGTTACACGTCCTATATAGTATTTGCACAAAGATACAATTAATCTGCTAAAAGGAAGGGGTATTCCACTTCTTTTATGACATTTTTTTGCCGGATACGATTTCTTTTAATGTCTCTTTGCACAAATAGCGTGAGGCAAGTTCACGTATCTCGGCAGGAGTAATTGTCTTCACAGCTTCTACGGCATCCCTCACATAAGAGTCCGGGAGACCGGAAGTATGAATAAAGATCCAGGCATCCGCCAGTGAGAAGGCAGACTCATAGCTGCGACACATATCGCCCAACATATAGTTTCTCACCATGGCAAGTTCTTCGACAGGTACGAGGTCATTTTGCAGACGGTCTATTTCATGGTAAACTTCTTTGATAAGCGGCTCTACAAATTCATTGGCAGTCTCTGCATTGACAACCAACAGTCCACTATCGGGATAAGGCATGATACCGGCAGATATACCATACGTATATCCTTTATCTTCACGAATATTAGACATCAAACGGCTACCGAAATACCCTCCGAACAAGGTAACCAGAACGCGAACTTTCAAATAGTCAGGATGGCGTCGATCCAAAGAAAGCATTCCCATGCGAACAGCACTTTGCATTGCATCGGCACGCTCGGTAAAAATACGTTTCTCAGAAGAAGTTACCGGAACATAAGACAGTTTTTCCGGCTTCCGGAAATCTTTACCGAAAGGTTCACTTCCAAAAAGAGTTTCAATACGACGGATAGCGTCTTCGCTGACCTTTCCCGCAAGATAGATACTGCAATTTCCGGAATGATAATATCGGTCGTAAAACGATTGCAAGACAGAAGGGTTGATCAAATGATAATCTTCCTTCTGCACTAATTGCCCGCACGGATGCGTATCGCCATATACGGCATTTATCAAAGTGCGATGGGCCAGAAAGTCCACCTTGGAGCAGTTCACAAGAAATTGCTGGATATTACTGTCGATAATCACTCCCAACTCTTTTTCAGGGAAAAGAGGTTCTTTTACGATAGATTCAAAAACATCTAAAGTTTCCGGCAGATATTTATTCAAAGAATAAAGAGTGATATAAGCATACTCGGACGAGCTGGAAAGCTCCAACCAGGCACCATAGTAATCCAACTTTTCGGCAATGGCCGCGGCTGAATAACGCCGGGTACCTTCGCGCAGCATCCGGTTGGTAAACAAAGCCTGCAAACGTTGGCTCTGTTGCCAGCGTCCACCTTCTATCAACAGATCAATTCGGACTACTTCATTATCCCCGGCATTGAGTATATATAAAGGTATGCCATTTTTCATCACCCGACATTCGGGAGATGGCACTGCCAGTTGTTCCGGCTCACAAATACGGGGCTGGATAGTTCTGTCTAACATATTTTCAAGAATTCTTCAGCCTTTTCCAAATCCTGGGGAGTATCAATGCCAATGGTCTCTACTTCGGTAATACCGGCTTTAATGGTATAACCATTCTCCAGCCAGCGAAGTTGTTCCAGCGATTCTGCCAGTTCCAGTGAAGATTGCGGCAACGAAGTAATCTCTTTTAAAACTTCAGCACGATAGGCGTATAATCCTATATGCTTATAATAAGTGTGATTTTTCAGCCAATCCTGTTTTTCCGCATTTCGCTGATAAGGAATAATGGAGCGGCTGAAATAGAGTGCATTCATGTTCTTATTCAGCACTACTTTCGGAGAATTGATATTCTCCAAAGCTTCAAATCCATTCTCAGGAGTAAAAGGTTTCACCAGTGTAGCAATCTGGGTCGCAATATCGTCGAAGCAAGCTTTTACAGTTTCCAGTTGGGAGGGTTGAATAAAAGGTTCGTCACCCTGAATGTTGACTATGACATCAAAGTCTCCCTCTATTTTAGTATATGCTTCATAGCAACGATCCGTACCACTTTTATGATTCACGGAAGTCATCACTACTTTACCTCCGAAAGCTTTTACAGCTTCTTCAATCCGTTCGTCATCTGTAGCCACATAAGCATCGTCCAAAATACCTACCACTTGTTCATAGACTCGCTGTATTACAGTTTTACCTCCCAGCATAGCCAACGGTTTTGCAGGAAAACGCGTGGATGCATAACGGGCGGGAATGATTCCTAAAAACTTCAACATGTTTATATTTACAATTTTACAATTTAATAGATCCACGTTCTTCCGCTTTATCCGCGTCGCCCGCATACCCATTTGAAATTACTCTATCTCTTTTAATCCCCGACAAATGTAGTCTCTTTTTAAATCGTCGGGTTTATAGACAGTATCATCACACGACAACAAGTCCAAATCCAACCGGACTATTTCTTGTTTTTTCTCTTCAGGCATCCGCCCCGCTTCCCGTTCAATAGCTTTCAAACAAGAAGTTATTTCCACCACATCGCTACTGGAAATAAAACGTGCCACCTGATTGGAAAATAAAGATGAACGCCGGAAATAAAGCGGCTTAGTCTCCTCTTCCGTAGAAAAACGAATGCCAGGAAACAGTTCTTTCAACCGCTTCCGCGCCAACGAAAGATTCTCTTTCTGTTGCTCGTTACTACCGATGCTGATTGTATAAACCACTTTCGAAATCAAGAATTTAGACCGACACTTGAATTTTAATCAAAGAAGTCATCCAAACCAGTTTCTGATGCCGGTTCAGAATTAACGTCCCCGTTATCCTTACAAGGATCGAAACCTTCCGGAAGTTGGAATGTCTCATTTTCATCATATCCCAGTGTCTTGTCTCCAAGTACTTTTACCATATATTTAGACCAAATAGGCAATGCCATAGAAGCACCTTGCCCATGTAGCATAGTGTCGAAATGAATATCGCGTTCTTCACCGCCAACCCAGCATCCGGATACCAGTGAAGGAGTAAAGCCCATAAACCAACCATCTGCATTATAGTTAGTTGTTCCGGTCTTACCACCCATATCAGCTTTTACACCTAAACGACGAACACGTCCACCTGTTCCCTCGTTGATTACGGCACGAAGCATAACCAACATCTTATAAGCACTGGAAACACTGATAACTTCTTCCATTTCCGGAGAGAACGTAGCCAGTACATTGCCATCACTATCTTCTATACGGGTTACAAACATAGGTGCCACACGAATTCCTTTATTGGGGAATGCCGTATATGCACTTACCATCTCTCCTACCGAGATTTCGCAAGGACCAAGACAAAGAGCAATAGAAGGTACAATCTCACGATTGCGCACACCGAAACTATGTAACAATCGTTTTAACTCATACGGGTTTAATTTACTCATCAATCGCGCCGTAATCCAGTTGTCCGAATTAGCCAGTCCCCATTTCAAAGTCACCATCTCTCCGTAACGCTTATTATTTGCATTACGAGGCGCCCAAGGTTTACCATTCTCATCGAAGCCCTGAAACTCCACATGCCGCATCTCATCGCAAGGAGAAAATCCATTCTCCATAGCCAGTGAATATACATAAGGTTTCATAGTAGAACCAATCTGCCGACGTCCTACCATTGCCATGTCGTATTGGAAGTAATTATAATTAGGTCCGCCTACATACGCCTTTACATGTCCGTTGTGCGGATCCATTGACATAAAACCGGCACGAAGGAAGTGTTTGTAATAACGGATAGAATCCATAGGCGTCATGATCGTATCCTTTTCACCATTCCAGGTGAATACCGACATTTCTTCAGGTGTATTGAAAGCCTTTTCAATTTGAGCATCCGATGCACCGGCTTTCTTCATGGTCCGATAACGATCAGACTGTTTCATGGTGCGGGCAAGGATTTCATCTACCTGCTCCTTCGTAATTCTATTACTGTAGGGTGCTTGTTTCCGTCCCTTCTTTTCTTTAAAGAAATAGCCTTGTAGTTCTTTCAGGTGCTCTTCTACTGCCTCTTCTGCATATTGCTGCATACGGGAGTCAATAGTCGTATAGATTTTCAGACCATCCGTATAAAGGTTATACTTTGAACCATCTTTCTTTATATTCTTTTCGCACCAGCCGAACAGAGGATTATTTTCCCAATCAAGAGAATCTTCATAAAATTTCTGCATCTGCCAGCCCCGATAATCTCCCTTCACAGGTTTCTTGGCATTTAATACTCCACGCAGATATTCGCGAAAATAGGTTGCCATACCTTCTTTATGGTCAACACGGGTATATTTCAAGGTCAGTGGAAGTGCTTGCAGTGAATCACATTCTTCGGCAGTGATATATCCTGCTTTACGCATTTGATCGAGCACCACATTACGGCGTCCGCATGAACGCTCGTTGAAACGAACGGGATTATAAAGAGCCGGATTTTTACACATACCAACTAAAGTGGCAGCTTCTTCTATTTTTAAATCTTTAGGTTCACAGCCAAAGTAAGTGTTGGCTGCAGTTTTAATACCGACTGCATTGTTTAAAAAGTCAAATTTATTAAGATACATCGTAAGTATCTCTTCCTTGGTATAGTAACGCTCCAATTTCACTGCAATTACCCACTCAATGGGTTTCTGAAACAAACGTTCCATTACATTGTCCGCACTGGGCGAATAGAGTTGTTTCGATAATTGTTGGGTAATCGTACTACCCCCACCTGCATTCTTCTGGAACAATAAACCACGCTTCACAATGGCGCGAAACAGAGCAATTGCATCAATTCCGGAATGCTCGGCAAAACGCACATCTTCTGTTGCAATCAATGCATTGATGACATTGGGGGATAAATCATTATAGCCCACATATACACGGTTCTCTTTGCTAAACGAATAAGTACCAAGTACCTTCCCGTCTTCCGAGAAAACTTGTGTAGCAAACTTATAATTAGGGTTTTCCAGATCTTCAACAGGAGGCATATAGCCTATCCAACCTTTAGCAATGGAGAAGAAAACAGTGACGCAAGCCAATACTATGACGGCTAAGAATATCCAAAGGATTTTTATGATGTTCTTTATCATGTTTATTACTGTAAATTCACTAAATCAATAAAATAGATTACCTGTAAAAATAACAAGGCAAAGGTACGGAATTATATTGGAACACCCTTATAAATTCTATAGAAAACTCTTAAAACGCCACACTTTATCATCGGAAATACTACATTTTAACGGGTAAAACGCCACACTTCAGCAAGCACAAAGTGTGGCATTTCCGATGATAAAGTGTGGCGTTTGAGGGGATAGAATATGGCATTTTGGTGACCAAAAAGTGGGGGGAATTGAGCATTTTAGAGGCATTTTCACTTGGAAATCGACCGTTCCCATGCTGTTTTCGCTTAGGAAAAAAGTAAAAAAATGAAGAACAAATTACTATCATTCAATACTTTAGTTAAAACAAATAGTGCATTTTTCTTTCTTATATATTCTTTATATAATAACAACAGCAGAAAAGAAAAAGAAAAGTTGCTGCTGATGCCGGTAATGATCCAAACAAATTCCGGCATCCATCTCACCGTATGAGCAGTTTCATCCCATGGGATTGTTTTTTTCGTCTCATGAGATATTTTTTTTCATTATTTTCTCCCGTCTTTCTTCCGTACTCCGCATCTTTTCCGTACCTTTGAACTCTCGAAAAGAAACAAAATAACGAACGATATGGAAAACAGAAGTTTAGTCACCATTGCCGAGCATAGCAAGGAAAAAATCCTCTACATGATCGAGATGGCGAAGCAGTTTGAAGCCCGTCCCAACCGTAGGCTGCTGGAAGGGAAAGTGGTTGCAACCCTCTTTTTCGAGCCGTCCACCCGTACAAGACTCAGTTTTGAAACAGCAGCCAACCGCTTAGGAGCCCGCGTAATCGGGTTTAGTGACCCAAAAGCAACGAGTTCTTCGAAAGGCGAAACCCTGAAAGATACCATCAAAATGGTGAGCAACTACGCCGATATCATCGTGATGCGGCATCATCTGGAAGGAGCAGCCCGCTATGCCAGCGAAGTAACCACAGTGCCTATTGTCAATGCCGGAGACGGAGCCAACCAGCATCCTTCACAAACGATGCTCGACCTCTACTCCATCTACAAAACCCAGGGTACACTGGAAAACCTGAATATTTTCCTCGTTGGTGATCTCAAATATGGCCGTACCGTACACTCACTGCTGATGGCAATGCGTCACTTCAACCCAACTTTCCACTTCATAGCTCCTGATGAATTGAGAATGCCCGAAGAATACAAAATTTACTGCCGCGATCATGGCATCAAGTACGTGGAACATACGGACTTTACGGAAGAAACCATAGCAGATGCCGACATCCTCTACATGACTCGTGTGCAGCGTGAACGCTTCACTGACCTCATGGAGTACGAACGGGTGAAGAACGTCTACATCCTGCGCAACAAAATGCTGGAACATACCCGTCCTAATCTATGTATTCTGCATCCCCTGCCCCGCGTCAATGAAATCGCTTATGACGTAGACGATAATCCGAAAGCTTACTACTTCCAGCAAGCTCAAAACGGTCTGTATGCTCGTGAGGCTATCCTCTGCGATGTATTAGGCATTACACTGGATGAGGTGAAAGCCTAAATTGTACTTTGTAAATTGCTAAATTGTAAATTGAAAGATGAGCGAAAAAAAACAAGAATTGCAGGTTGCCGCATTAGAAAACGGTACCGTTATCGACCATATCCCCTCTGAAAATCTGTTCACTGTAGTCTCTTTACTGGGACTGGAACACATGAACAACAATATCACCATTGGCTTTAATCTCAAAAGCGGAAAGCTGGGTACTAAAGGCATTATTAAAATTGCGGATAAATTTTTCTGCGATGATGAAATTAATCGCATCGCCGTGGTAGCACCTAATGTGAAGCTGAATATTATCCGGGATTATGAAGTGGTGGAAAAACGTGAAGTTAGCCTTCCTGAAGAACTTCGCGGCATTGTAAAGTGTGCCAACCCCAAATGTATCACGAACAACGAACCCATGGCGACGTTATTCCATGTAGTGGATAAGGAAAATTGCGTGATCCGATGTCACTATTGCGAGAAAGAACAAAACAGGAACGAAATTGAAATAATATAAAAGCTCGTAACTCTTTAGTCATGAAACAAGACTGGAAGCCTGGAACAATGATCTACCCGCTTCCTGCCGTATTGGTAAGTTGCGGAAGCACTCCGGAAGAATACAACATAGTAACAATTGCATGGACGGGAACGATTTGTACGAACCCGCCCATGTGCTATATTTCAGTACGCCCGGAACGTTACTCCTACGAAATTCTAAAACGGAATATGGAGTTTGTCATTAATCTCACGACCAAAGATATGGCGCGTGCAACGGATTGGTGTGGCGTACGTTCCGGGAAAAACTACAATAAGTTCGAAGAAATGCATCTGACACCGGGAAAAAGTACTGTGGTCAATGCTCCCCTTATTGAAGAATCCCCCTTGTGTATAGAATGCCGTGTAAAGGAAATCATGTCACTCGGCTCGCATGATATGTTTATTGCCGATGTGGTAAACGTACGTGCCGACGACCGGAACCTGAATACGGAAACCGGAAAACTGGAGCTGGCGGAAGCTAATCCACTGGTTTATGTACATGGAGGGTACTATGAATTAGGTGAAAAGATCGGTAAATTTGGCTGGTCTGTTGAGAAGAAAAGATAGTGATTAACGGTTAGTGATAAGTGATGAACAAAGTTTTGAAAATATTTATCCTGTGCCTTTTGTTTTTCCCCGCTACAATGTGGGGGCAATCTCATCTTATGCCTGGCACGGCGGTTGAAGAACCTCTGAGCAAACATCACCATGACCGTCCGGTGAACTTCGGTATTAAAGGTGGCTTCACCTCTTCCCTTTTTCTTGTATCCAACCTTACATTGAACGGTATCACAATAGACGAGGTGCAGAATAACTATAAGATAGGTTATTTCGGTTCTGTCTTCATGCGTATCAACTTTGAACGCCACTTCCTGCAACCGGAAATATCCTACAACATTAACCGCTGCAACATCACTTTCGAGAAACCTGCTGAAGAGAATGCCCCTTTGGAAATGGCATCTATTACGTCATCCATTCACAGCGTAGATATTCCTGTGATCTATGGATATAATGTTATCAAGGAGGGACCTTATAGCTTGGCTGTATTCGGCGGTCCAAAGTTCCGTTATATCTGGAATAAAAAAAGCGAAGTCACTTTTGAGAATTTTGACCAGCAGGGAATCAGTGAAAGATTGCGGCCATTGAACCTCAGCTTCACCCTTGGAGTGGCCGTCACCATTTCCCGCATTTTCTTCGACTTCCGTTATGATATAGGATTACATAATATATCGCGCAAAGTGACTTATGATGACGGTGTCGTCGAAGGTGATCCACCCGCCGACGAAATACGTTTCCACCGACGAGACAATGTGCTCAGCTTTTCCTTTGGAGTATTCTTTTAGAAAGTAAATTTCTGTCTTTTCTGACAGTTTATTCATTTTTTTACCGTAAATTTGTGCGCTTAATAAGAGAACACAGATTTATCAAACTTATCTAAGTAAGCAAAATGAAAAGAGACGATTTAATTTTCGATATCATCGAAAAAGAACATCAACGTCAGCTCAAAGGTATTGAACTGATTGCATCAGAGAATTTTGTAAGTGACCAAGTAATGGAGGCAATGGGCTCCTGTCTCACTAACAAGTATGCAGAAGGTTATCCTGGCAAACGTTACTACGGAGGTTGCGAAGTAGTAGACCAGAGCGAACAAATTGCTATCGACCGCATAAAGGAAATCTTTGGTGCAGAATGGGCTAACGTGCAACCCCACTCAGGCGCACAGGCTAATGCAGCTGTATTCCTCGCTGTATTGAATCCGGGTGACAAATTCATGGGATTGAATCTGGCTCACGGCGGTCACCTCTCACACGGCTCTTTAGTAAATACTTCCGGTATTATCTATACTCCCTGTGAATATAATCTGAATAAGGAAACTGGTCGCGTAGACTATGACCAGATGGAAGAAGTTGCTTTGCGCGAAAAACCTAAAATGATCATCGGTGGCGGTTCAGCATATTCCCGCGAATGGGACTACAAACGTATGCGCGAAATCGCAGACAAAGTAGGTGCTATCCTGATGATCGATATGGCTCACCCTGCCGGACTGATTGCAGCCGGATTGCTGGATAACCCTGTGAAGTATGCTCATATCGTTACTTCTACTACCCATAAGACTTTGCGTGGTCCTCGCGGTGGTATCATCTTGATTGGCAAAGACTTCCCTAATCCTTGGGGAAAAACAACACCGAAGGGTGAAATCAAGATGATGTCTCAGCTGATCGACTCAGCCGTATTCCCGGGTATTCAGGGCGGTCCGTTGGAACACGTTATTGCAGCAAAAGCTGTTGCATTCGGTGAAATCCTGCAACCTGAATTCAAAGAATATGCTGCTCAAGTGAAGAAAAATGCAGCCGTACTGGCACAAGCATTAATCGACCGTGGCTTTACAATCGTTTCAGGTGGTACGGATAATCACTCTATGCTGGTCGACCTACGTAGCAAATATCCGGATCTCACAGGTAAAGTTGCTGAAAAAGCATTGGTATCTGCCGATATCACTGTAAACAAGAATATGGTTCCGTTTGATAGCCGCTCTGCATTCCAAACTTCCGGTATCCGTCTGGGTACTCCTGCCATCACTACTCGTGGTGCTAAAGAAGATCTGATGCTGGAAATTGCAGAAATGATTGAAACGGTTCTGTCCAATGTAGAAAATGAAGCGGTTATTGCCGAAGTTCGCGCACGCGTGAATAAGACTATGGAAAAATATCCGCTGTTTGCATACTAAGAAAACGTATATAAAAAACGTTATAAAAAATCCGCAGCCTAATGAAAGACTGCGGATTTCTTTTTATGTCTACTAGCCTGATTCAGCTCAATCCTTCTATATTTCCATCCACAATATCAATATGCATAGCCTGCGGTTCTTTGGGAAGTCCCGGCATACGTAAAATTTCTCCTGCAATGGCAACAATCATTTCCGCACCGTTATTGATTACAATATCTTTGATGTGGAATTCAAAATTATTCACTGCACCATATATCTTCGGATCGGCAGAGAAAGAATATTGAGTTTTAGCTATACAAACCGGATAATGACCAATGCCCATCTTCTCTATCAGTTTAATGATTTTGCGTGAATGAATGCTATAAGTCACCACACTGGCACCATATAGATTACAAGCTATCTTCTCTATCTTTTGTTCTACACTATCATTCTCACTATAACTGAAATTCAAAGGTTCGGAAGGTTTCTTCTCAATAGTATCCACTACCAGATTAGCAAGTTCCACGGCTCCTTCTCCACCTTTTGCAAATGCATTATTGACGGCAAAACCAACGCCTAATTTTTCCTCACAGTGATGACGGATCGCTTCCACTTCCTCATCCGTATCACTGGCAAAACGATTGAAAGCAACCACCACCGTCTGACCGAACGAACGCAGATTACGTATATGCTTATCAAGATTACCGAAACCTTGCTGCAATCCCTCCATATTGGGCTCTTTAATACGATCGAGGCTGACACCTCCATGCATTTTCAAACCTTGTGCAGTGGCAACAATCACAGTCAACTTTGGTTGCAATCCACTTTTACGGCATTTGATATTATAAAATTTCTCCGCACCGAGGTCAGCACCGAAGCCGGCTTCCGTTACAACATAGTCGCCGAAAGTCATGGCCATTTTCGTTGCCAGAATAGAGTTACAACCATGTGCAATATTGGCGAATGGACCTCCATGAACAAAAGCAGCCGATCCTTCGGTAGTTTGAACTAAGTTCGGATTAATGGCATCTTTCAACAAGACAGTAATAGCTCCAGCAATACCTAACTCCTTCACTGTGAATGGACAACCATCAAATCGGAAACCAAGAATAATATTCTCAATCCGTCGTTTCAGGTCGTCTATGTCCTTTGCCAAACAAAGAATAGCCATAATTTCGGATGCAGGGGTAATATCGAAGCCGGATTCTTCGGTAATACCGTTCGTACTGGGACCTAAACCCGTGACAATACTACGCAAAGAACGGTCGTTCACATCCAATACACGCTGCCAGATAATCTCTTTCAGCCCGAATCCATCCGCCTGATGCTGATAAAGATAATTGTCGAGCAATGCGGATATCATATTGTGCGCCGAAGTGATGGCATGAAAATCTCCTGTAAAGTGCAGATTTATCTTTTCCATAGGAAGCACTTGGGCATAACCGCCACCTGCTGCCCCCCCCTTCATGCCGAAACAAGGTCCTAATGAAGGCTCACGCAAAGCAACAATCGCCTTTTTACCAATTTTATTCAATCCCAAAGCCAGACCGATAGAAACTGTAGTTTTACCAATACCTGCTTTGGTAGCAGTAATGGCGGTAACCAGTATCAGGTTACTTTTCTTCACTTTCTCTTCATCAATCAAATTCGTTGGAATTTTAGCGATATACCGTCCGTAGTTTTCTACTTCTTCGCGCGGAATACCCACACCTTCGGCTACCTGCTTAATTTTCTTCAGCTCTATGCTGCGAGCTATTTCAATGTCTGATTTCATACAGAGTATTTTTTTAAATAACAACTTTCTTTTTGAAAGCTACAAATGTACGAAAAAGAGTGCAGATAGCAAGATTTTAGAATAAGAAAGCCTCTGCTGTCTTATTCAAGTGTCAAAGCGATACCTTCGACACGGTCTGAATTCGAGTCTCCCGGTTCGACCATATCGAAAGAACGTGTTCCTTCAGGCAGTGGAGCGAAATAAAGAGTATAATCGGTTTCTCCACTTTCGGGCATATAGAATTTCTCCCCTAAAGGAATACCTTCTGAGCGAAGGACAGGACATACAGTTCCATTGTCCGCTACCAACTGGATATTCTTCATAATTTGTATCCAATATTTGGGTATATAATAGGCACGAATCCGCAAGACCGTAGCAGTATCCGTCAATACTACCTGGCGGATTTCAGGAATATCGTTATTACTTTTCTTTACAGTCGGGAAATTCACCACTTTATGCCCATTCTCTTCCCCTAAGCTCATCACGTATTCATTTGCATTTAGCAGGCGACGAAGTTTTCGTTTCAGACTCTGCTTCCCGTATCCGAACCATTTTTCTACGATGCGTCCTTCTGGTGAAATAAGGACATAATTTGGAATTCCACGTACTCCGTATTTAGCATATAATCCATTGCTTCCTTTCAAATCACTCAAATTCTGCCAAGTCATTTCATGGGCTTTAGAGGCTGCTTCCCACCCTTTCCTGGTATCAATGCTCAGACTTACTATCGTCAAGCGATCTTTATACATCTCAGCCACTTCTTTCATCTCAGGCAAAGCCATAATACAAGGCCCGCAACCACGACTCCAGAAATCCAGCATAATATACTTACCTTTAAAATCAGACAAATGATGTACATTTCCCTCTAGGTCGTACAGATCCGCATCTGCCATTTCATCACCCACTTCCACTACTTGAGGAGGAAAGAGATATGTATATGTATCCATTGCCCAAGAGGTTTGTTTTTCTTCATCAGTCAGTCCTTCATAGAGAGCAATCACTTCATCTTTATAAGGATAATTTTCAGTATACTTAGCCGACATTGCCAACCTTTTCAAGTGCTCCAGCCAAATATCGTCAACCGGAATCTGCTTCATACGCTTTATAGTGTTGGCATCAATACGGATACTAATTTCATCCTCTACCTTCTGCAAACTATCAGCTTGTGCACGTATCGCCTGTCTTTCTTCGTCCACCGCACTTCCTGCATACTTCCGGCGGTATGCACGCTGCAATAAAGCATTGCGCTGATATTCATTCCACAATTCGCGTGAGTCGTTTATAAAAGCCTGATTAGCCACTTGTTCCGGAACAGTGCTTTTCACATCCCAAGTCCGTATCAGTGTGTTTTCACCGCTTATCTGTATATTATCTCCCGAACGAACCCAAAGTCTTAAGCTCATAGAAGGAAACTTGTCACTTCTTCCCATCATGTCCACTATTTCAGTTTCATTTCCCAATGTTTCTGCCTGAAAACGAAAATGTCCGTTACGAATCGTATCAACACCGATACTGTTACCCACATTTCCATCTAAACGAAACAAGGTGACTAAAGTTCCGTCTTCTACATTCTTCACTTGCCCTTCTATTGTAAAAGTCCCTTGAGCTTGTGCTGCCCAAACGCTTGCCATTAAGAACAGCGTTACAATCTCTTTCTTCATATACGTGCTGTTTAGTTATAAAATTATATATCTACGTACAAAACTATATGATTTCTCCGAGATCGGCAAACAAAATTACGATTATTTCGTAATCACCTGTTTACTTTAATATTAAGCATCTACTACCCGAATATTTTTACTTTCAGTCAATATATATCCGTCCATCATCCGTATGATTCTTTCTGCTTCGCGGGCATTCTCTTCAGAGTGGGTAACCATAACAACAGTGGCCCCATCACGATTCAGTTCTTTCAGGAGGCTCATCACTTCATTACCGTTCGTAGAATCCAGATTTCCCGTAGGTTCATCAGCGAGGATAATACGGGGATTGGTAACAATGGCACGGGCTATGGCCACACGCTGTTGCTGTCCACCGGAAAGTTGTTGCGGATAATGCTCGGTGCGGTGAGCTATCTGCATACGCTCCAAAGCCTCATTGACACGTTTCACACGCTCACGCGTGGACACTCCGGCATAGAGCAAAGGAAGTTCCACGTTTTCAAAGACTGTAAGTTCATCTATCAGATTGAAACTTTGGAATACAAAACCAAGATTTCCGTTACGCAAATCCGTACGGTCATTCTCGGAGTAGTGGGAAACTTCCTGATCCAGAAACCAAAGTTCACCGGAAGTGGGGCTATCAAGCAAACCTATCATATTCAGCAAGGTAGACTTACCACAACCGGAAGGTCCCATAATGGCAACAAACTCTCCCTGATTGATTTCCAAACTTACTTCATTCAATGCAGTGGTCTGCACGCTTTCCGTACGAAATATCTTACTGAGTCCAATAGTCTTTATCATATTCAATTTATTTTTTTCATTATAATCAAATCTCGTTATCATTATATCCAAATCTATTTTTCATTATGTATGAAATGAATCTTACTCATACCTCAATGATTCTACCGGATTTTGTGATGCTTTCCGCCATGTCTGTCCAAAGACAGTAAATGAAGTAATACCCGCTATCATTACCCCTGCCAACAGGAATAGCCACCAACTAATGGGCGTTTGATAAGCAAATTCACTCAACCAACGATGCATTAAGAAATATCCTAACGGGCAAGCCATCACGAAAGCAATGCCTATCCAGCGAAGATATTCCAAACAGAACATCCGTACTATGCGGTCGGAATGAGCCCCATTCACTTTGCGGACACCTATCTCTTTAGTCCGCTGCTCGGTAGAAAGAGCAACCAGCCCGAATACCCCCATCATAGCAATAACAATGGCAATGATGGTGAAAAATAACAGCATTCGGCTTTGTTGCTGCTCTTTGGCATAATTCTTGTTCAGAGTATCGGAGAAAAACTGATAATTGAATTCTTTGACGAAAATATCATCACGCACCGCCCATTCTTCAAATTTCTGCTGAATATATTTCAAAGTCTCCTGTTTACGCTCGGGGGCTATCTTAATATACATATCGCCCAGACACTCCGGATTATAGTATATATAAGCAGGTTTCATTTTCTCACGCAATGACTGAAAATTAAAATCTTTCACCACACCAACAATACGGGATTTCACGGCCCATCCACTAAATTCTTTATAGACTTCCATACCTATCGGGTCAGCAACTTTCATCGCTTTCCATGCTGTTTCATTGATGACAATCGTTGGCTGAACAGGCTTATCAGAATCACTCTGCATCCAGTAATTCTCAAAATAAGAATCCATCAACTCCCCTTTCAATAATTGTAATCCGAAAGTTTTTACAAAATCACCATCCGCCCATATCTCCATCATTTGCAACGAATCTGTCTTTCCATCTATATCTGTCCACCTGATTGCCGCTTGTCCGTTTTTCTTTTCCAGATTTCCTTCTCCAAAACTTTCAATAGGCGAACCCATCGAAACACTCTTAATATCGGGATTCCTCAATAAGTCTTGTTTGAAATCAGCAACTTCGTACCATAAGCTTGTATGGATGGAGACAATATTCTCTCTGTCAAGTCCCAAATCCTTATTCTCCATGAAGTGAAGTTGCTTCAGTACAATGAAAGTCATCAACATCAATACTATAGCTATGAAAAACTGGATGCAAACCAATCCTTTGATAAGCCCTCCTTTCTTGCCGGTCTTTCGTCCGCCTTTGAAAGCAAGCAACGGATTGACTGATGAAAGATAAAATGCTGGATAAGCACCAGCCAAACAACCTATGCCTATAATACCAAACAGAATATAGAAAATAATATCCCAATTCATTCTTAATGTTATAGCAGTTTCCATAGCTTGGTTGAACAGAGGCAGCATAAGTTCCGTCAGAGCTAAAGCAAGTACCAGAGAAATAAATGATTGTACTAAACTTTCTGAGAGAAACTGTGTAATAAGTGTTTTCCGTTTGGCACCCGTTACTTTGCGCACCCCTATTTCTTTATAGCGTAGTGACGCCCGAGCTGTGGAAAGTGTCATGAAATTGAATGCACCCATAAAGATGACCAGAATGGCTAACGCCACAAATAGGTACATAGTGGCAAGGCTACCATGATTCTTAACGTTTTCATCAGAGAAAGTTGTATGTAGATGAATATCTCTTATCGGCTGGAAACGCAATAGCGTTCGTTTCTCACCAAACTTTTTGAGAGCATGCCTCATTGTTCTTTGCTCCTGACGATACAACTTACCCTCGTCACCCTGTTTCATTTTTACATAAACATGCATTCCACGACGCATGCTATCCCAATTCCACCCCATGGAGAAGAGACCGTATGCATCTATCGAAAAGGCAACATCAAACTGTATGTGACTTTTCGCAGGTATCTTAACCACGGCAACAACAGTGTGTACATCAGTCCGTCCAACATAGTTTCTTTTCACTTTTTTTCCTATGGCAGAAGCATTTCCAAATAGTTTTCGTGCCATAACCTCGGATAATACAACATTATCAAGATTATCCCATAGTTGTTCGGGGTTACCTTCTATTATAGGGAAGGGAAAGACATGAAAAAACGTACTGTCCACATGGACATATTTACCAATTATTCTTTTCTCATCATCTGTCTCCAGTGTAAGGTTATCTTCATATTTGATAGCTGTCGCATCTTCTACTTGTGGAAAATCTTCCTTAAAAACTTTCACAAGTGAGCGTATACTTTCAGGAGATTCCTTTACCTCGCCACTCGTCTCCCGGCTCACTTCTATCACTCTGGAAATACGGTCTGCATCCGGAAAACAATTATCATACGTCAGCTCGTTTATCACCCAGAGGTAAATGAGAAACGCTGCCGTCATGCCAAATACAAAGCCCAGCATATTGATGGTAGAAAATAGGAAGCTCCGCTTGATCAACCGGAGTGCAACTTTTATATAATGCTTTATCATAATCGCATTTATTAGAATAAGACTTTCTTCTACGGAAGTTTCGCAAGAACTATACCAAAAGAATAATACATTGTTTTTCATTTACTTAAGCACAATATCATTTCACAAAATTGCACGATATCGTACACCAAATGCACGCTTCCGTACACTTCTTTTTCAAAAACTTTACCTATCTTTGTACATGTCCGGAAAAGAGCCCTGTATCCGCACATTTTAAACTTAACTTTAAGTATGATGAAACGAGGAAAGATACTCATTGTAGACGATAATGAAGACATTCTCTTCACCTTGAAAATGCTACTGCGTCCTTTGGTAGAAAGTATTACTATGACAACTGATCCACGTGAATTGCTGCCGCTCATCTCTCGTACCCACTTCAACGTCATCTTGCTTGACATGAATTTCCGTCGGGATGCCGTCAGTGGGAAAGAGGGATTCCATTGGTTGGACGAGATACTGAAGCTGGACGAGAAAGCTGTTGTCATCTTCATTACCGCCTATGCGGATACGGAGAAGGCAGTTCAGGCCATTAAGCAAGGTGCCACAGATTTCATTCCCAAACCCTGGCAAAACGAGAAACTGATAGCCACCGTGTCTTCCGCCCTGCAACTCAGTTTCAGCCGGACGGAAGTAGAAACCCTGAAACAACAGAAGGAGACTTTAAAAGAACAAAGAGAAGCTTTGACTCTTCCCCTTGAACCAACACGCGTCATCGGTGAATCTGCCGCCATGCAAGCTATTTTTCAGACGATAAGAAAATTTTCCGAAACAGATGCGAACCTTTTGCTCCTGGGAGAAAACGGAACAGGTAAAGACTTGATTGCCCGCTATGTTTACGAACAGTCCCCCCGCAAGAATGAGATCTACGTACCTATCGATTTAGGAAGTATTCCGGACACGTTGTTCGAAAGCGAATTGTTCGGATATGAAAAGGGTGCATTTACCGACGCCCGCAAGAATAAGCCGGGACGTGTGGAAGTAGCTTCAGGCGGAACGTTGTTTCTGAATGAAATCGGCAATCTGAGTCTTCCGCTTCAAGCGAAGTTGCTTTCGGTCATTGAACAGAGAAAGTGTTCACGGCTCGGCTCTACCACCTCCTATCCTGTAGATGTAAGGTTGATTTGTGCCACAAATACGGATTTATACAGTGCCATCGATGACGGACAATTCCGCCAGGATTTACTGTACCGCATCAATACGATTGAAATTCGTATTCCGCCTTTGCGGGAACGTGGGAACGACCTGTTCCTGTTAGCCGATTTCTTTCTCCAACGCTATCGGAAGAAGTATAAGAAAGAACTTCGGGGAATTTCCAAAGAAGCACGAAAGATGCTACAACTTTACCGTTGGCCGGGCAATGTGCGTGAACTGGAGCATGCCATCGAGCGTGCCGTCATCCTTTCTACAGGAACAATGCTGACGGCAGATGATTTCATGCTACGTTCGCCTCAATCTTCCAATGCCATTCCCGAAAAAGAAAAATATAATCTGGAACGAATGGAACGGGAAACTATCAATGAGGTGCTGCGGATATGCGGAGGAAACATCACGTTGGCTGCGGAAATGCTGGGGATAACGAGGACATCACTATATAGAAGGATTGAAAAGTTCGGATTATGAAGAAACAAGCTTGGGCGAAGACGCCTCTCTGGCTTACGGTCGGATTGCTGGCATGTTGTTTGTGTTCGGCATGGCTGGCCGTGCACGGGTTTTATATCAGCCTGTGTGTAGCACTCTGCCTCACAGCGTTTGTGGCTTACGCTATCTATCGGTATATATTACATTCTGCACGTGCGATGGCTCAATTCATTTGGTCAGTGCGATACTCTGAATTCCTATCTTCTCCTGCCGCCCATCCTAATGCTCCGCAAACTCTCCCCGAAGAGTTATTGACCGAGATGCAGGATGCCCTTAAACACTATCGCAGTAATCTGCAAAAGAAAGAAAGCCAGTTGCAATACTTCCAGGCTCTGGCCAATCACATAGATATGGCAGTCCTCGTTTATGCTCCTGACGGGCAGATGGAATGGATTAACGAAGCGGCAAAGCGTCTGATACACATGGAACATCCGCGAACGGTGGATGACTTGACAGAGTTTCATCCGAATCTGCCGGAAAAACTGCGCACATTGAAAGCGGGCGACCTTTCCGTCTGGCAAATCAAAGAAGAGGAAGAGACTGTACAGCTTGCCCTTTCCGGCATGGAATTCATCATTCAGGGCAGGAAGCTGTTGATTGCGGGAATGAAAAATATCCATTCCGCCTTGGATAGCCGTGAAACGGAAGCATGGCAGAAGCTAATCCGCGTACTGACGCATGAAATTATGAATTCCATCACTCCTATCATATCACTGACGGAACTTCTTACCAAATATGCCGATAGTCTGGAGGGGGATGAAGAAACCAAAACAGAGATGAAGCAGATGCTGCAAACCATCGGTCGTAGAGGGAACGGGCTGGTGCGCTTTATGAATAGTTACCGGGAAGTATCGCACCTGCCCCACCCTTTATTAAAACTTTATAATGCCGGAGAACTGCTGAAAGGAGTCGTTCAATTGATGCAAAATGATACAAATGATCTACACCTCTCTCTTCCCAACGTTCCGCTGCGCCTGATTGCAGATAAAGAGCAAATAGAACAGGTACTTATCAACCTGATACGGAATGCCCGCGAAAACGAAGCGACACAAATCACTCTTTCCGCGGGCATCACTCCAGGAAATCACCTTTTCCTGCGTGTTACTGATAATGGAACCGGCATCGATCCGGAAGTTCAGGAACGTATTTTCATTCCATTTTTCACCACAAAACCGACCGGTTCAGGTATCGGGTTAACCATCTCGCGCCAAATCATGCACCAGCATCATGGAAGCATTACGGTGCAATCAAAAGTGGGAGAAGGAAGCACGTTTACACTTCTGTTCCCGATAGTTTAATAAGTGATTATCACTAACTACAATGCTTTTTTGTATAAATCCAGAATAATCTCCTTCGTCACCTCGCGAGGATTACCCGGTGTACAAACATCGGCAATAGCAGCCGTAGCCAGCTTGTCGAGATCGCTTTCCTTGATACCCAATTCAGAGAGGTGTTGCGGAATACCGACTCTTACTGACAGTGCTCTCACCGCATCTACGGCAGCACGTGCAGCTTCTTCTTGGCTCATTCCTTCTTTATATACTTTCATCGCCTTAGCAATTTCCACATACTTATCAAGCGCAGCAGGAGCATTGAATTCCATAATGATAGGCAGCAACAACGCATTAGCCACACCGTGAGGTATATCAAAAATAGCACCCAACGGATGTGCCATGCCGTGAACAACACCCAAACCTACATTAGAGAACGCCATACCTGCAATATATTGCGCTACCGCCATACCATTACGTGCCTCTGCATTTGTCGGCTCAAACACGGCCGTTTCCAGATAACGGGTAATCATTTCGATAGCTTTAATTTCAAACATATCACTCATTTCCCAAGCTCCCTTAGTAATCAGACCCTCAATAGCATGTGTCAATGCATCCAATCCCGTAGAGGCGGTCAGCCCTTTAGGCAAAGTGTACATCAATTCGGCATCTACAATGGCAATGGCAGGAATATCATTCGGATCTACACATACCATCTTCTTTTCATTCACTTCATCGGTAATCACGTAGTTGATAGTTACCTCGGCAGCTGTTCCAGCTGTAGTAGGCAGAGCGATGATAGGCACGGATTTCTTTTTAGTCGGTGCTACGCCTTCCAAAGAAACCACATCGCTGAATTCCGGGTTATTAGTGATAATGCCAATAGCTTTTGATGTATCGATGGAAGAACCACCACCAATAGCCAGAATAAAATCGGCACCGGATTCTGCAAACGCTTTCACACCTGCATTTACATTACTAACCGTAGGATTTGGTTTAATATCGCTGAATACAACATAGGGTATGCCTGCCTTATCCAATACGGAAAGTACCTTGTCAGCTACACCAAATTTAATCAGATCTTTGTCGGTAGATACAAAGGCTTTTTTCAAGCCGAGACGTTTAATTTCCTGTGGGAGCACTTCGCGGGCACCCGGTCCGAAGTAGGATACTTCGTTCAAGACGAATCTGTTAATCATAATACGATAATTTAGGTTCCGCAGTGTCATTTTAAGATTGAGTGTGCGGAAGGTTGATACTTCATTTTGTTCCGACAAAATTAAGAAATATAGAGGAGGAAGGGACAAAAGATTCTGATTTTTATAGTATGCGGAATGCTTTTAGTAATCGTTAAAAAAGAAGTTCTTCATTTAAATGACAGCAAATCATTGAAAGATAAAGCAAACATGCTATATTTGTACTATCATTGAAACGATTATTAAAAACGATAGATATGGGAAAGAAAGAGACCAAAAAATATTCTGATATTCCAGTGCAACAAACGAACGCTTCCGAACCGTCAGGTATCTACGGAGATATAAATGCGATGAAGGTTCAATTGGTCAATCGTATAATGCGTATAGACGAACCGGAAGAATTGAATTCTGTATTGGAGTTTGTAATAGAACGCATTGCACAAAAAGATAAATTTGAACAGGAATGGGAACAAGGACTAACCGTTGAGGATTTCCGCATACAGTGTAAACGCAAATTAAAAGAAATGTATGCTCGCAACTAAAATCCTTATACACCCTTCTGTTTCAGATTTTTAGAGGAACTTCCTAATATCCTGATAACTGAAGGCTATCTGAATATTTATGAAAATGCAGAACTACTTGTAGCTCGTCACTATTTAAACCTCGACCTATCCACTTCCTCCCTCTTCTTCTCCCTGTATCCTCCGAATTTATACGTAAACGACACCCCGATTTCCCTGAAACAAGTATAATCATTCGTCACGTTCTGCGTACCAAAACGGATGCGTGGTTTTATCTGTCCCGTCTCAAAGATATCATTGCAATAAAGATTCAGAACAGCCTTTCCTTTGGCAAAGCCATACCGCAAAGCAGCATTTACATACCCTGAAGACGGTAAATCATAAATTCCCTGAGTCGCTTTACTACGAGCCATTCCCGTCAGTGTCAGTTTCAGATCAGGCTTCTTAGAAAGAGTGAAAGTATTTGTCAGTACGGCAATACCATAACAAATATTCCGGTTGAAAGGAATATCCCAGAAATCCTCATCTTTCTCATGATGCCATACACCAATCAAAGTTAAACGAGAATTTAACAATTGCTTTATATCAAATGGTATAGAAGCCTGCAATCCTGCTTGTTGCTGGTAATTAAAATTCAAATGCTTATAGATCTCCACCAGACGTTCGGAGGATTGATAAAGAGTCTGGACTGAGTAATCTTTCGTATGATTAAACCATGCACTGAAGATGTATTTACTCTTCAAAATATGTGTCAACTGAAGTTGATATTCCTGAGCCGGTTTCAGGAACGGGTTCCCATGTATTTCAGAATATCCACCGCCCAGATAAGAGATAGCGTCCTGTACCGCCCAATAATCAGGATAATCTTTATCACTGCTCAAAGCCAATTGCCAAACATAGCCGGGAGCGGGCATATAACTCAGGTTAATGGTAGGATACCAATCCCATTGATTCCATACCGGTGTCTTGTAATGCTCCACGGCAAGCGAAGCATCCAGGGAAAGTTTATCACCAAAACTTTTATTGAAACCCGCATAGAAGTTCAGAGTTTGTTCGCGACGGCGGGATTGCATATTATCGGGAATACCTGTGCTTACACCTGCCTTTGTTCCCGCACCCTTCTCCGTATCATAATAATACTGATAACTATGGTCGATACTGGTAGTATAAACGGCACCATAATTCAATCCCCATCCACGACCCAAATTATGCTCCTGGGCAAGGAAGAATTTCCAGCGATTGATGCGCTGACAGTCTTCAGTATAAAAGGCCAGCTCTTCACCTTGCATGCTGCTATGCAATAACTGATCGGATGGAGAACGGTAATAAGTCAATTCAGCACCAGCTTTCAGTCCGAAAGGTGTACGGTAATCCAGACGCCCGTTGTGCAGCCAATCGGTACTGCTGCTACGGGTGTTGGACTGCTGCGTACCGTAAATATCCATCAGACTGTGGTAAGTCGAATAACTTCCATTATAAACAAAACTCAGCTGATGATCCTTGGCAATATTGTAATCCGCCCCTACCCGGAAACTATGGGTATGTGAACGGCTCCGGCCCATCTCATCGGTTGTGATGTGATGAACCGAACCGTCCGCCAGAGAGTGCATAGCTTCTTTATCGGTTAAAGAATATCCCCGTCCGTGGTTGTGTGAGTAAAGAAAATCTGCTGAGAATTTATTTCCATTATAGATCAGGCTGGCACGTTCGTTGAAGCCCTCGTAATGTTTCTGATTATATTTGCCATAAAGCTCTCCCTGCCAGGAAGACGGGCCTCCGGTGCTTTGTTTCAGTGTGATATTGATAAGTGCACCCCGTACCTGATAGCGTGCCGGAGCATTGTACATCACTTCCGCCTTCTCAATGCGACTGGAGGGGATACTTTTCAGCAAAGAATAAAGCTGTTCGGTACTCATGGTGGTAACTTTGCCATCCAGTATTACAGTTACCCCCTGCCCTGCCAACATCAACCCGCCATTCATCTCGGTTACGCCCGGCAGTTCCTTCACAGCGTCATAAGCATTATCTACGGGTAGATTACCGATAAGGCGCGGAAGATCGTACACCAGTTTACCTTGCTCCGCTTTCACGATGGGACGTTGCCCGGTAATCATTATTTCGGGAAGAGATTGATAAAGACTGTCCAGCTGCTTGTCTTGTGTTATAATACTGTCTGCGCTGAGCGTCCGTTCGCTCTCAATATCCATACTTTTCGTTATTTCCTGAGCGGAAACTCCTGCGCTCAATGCACATAGCATCAGGGAAAGATAGTAATAAGACCTCATGTTCATTTGTTTTAGATACGACATAAATGTGTTCAGACTTAGATATTATTGGCTGTTAACCTTGGTTGACAGGCCTATTAACCAACGTTGACAAGCCTGTTAACCAAGGTTGACAGACCTGTTGACCAAGGTTAGCACCCAATTATGCAAGGGAACGAACTGGATTATCCCTATATCTTTTGCAAAAGATGCCTTGTGCAAAACCGAATCATCCCTTAAGCTCTTGCACTGCAAAGTACGGTGAAATCTTCCGGACTTTGTGTTATCCGGAACTTACGTAGTCTTATCTAGTGTTATCTGAAGTGTTATTTAGTCTTACCGTTCATACATGTAGTGGTTATCTTTCCTATCTTTGTCCATATAAATACAAGAGCTACATGAAACTGCCATTCAAACCTATCGCTATATTAGTCATAATCTCTCTGCTGGGTATCTTTATTTACCAGGCATATTGGATCACGGGGCTATACAAAACAATGAAGCACGAATTGGAACAAAGCATCGTAGAAGCCATGCGCATGAGTGATTATAATGAGATGATGCTTCGTGTAAAGGAGATGCAAAAAGAAAATAAAGCCCACGGTTCCGTAGAGGTTTCAGCTGGATACAATTCCGATTCCGGAAAATCATTTGTCCGCAGCAGTACAACTGTTAACCAAACAGACAGTGCCGGAAGTCGTTCACTTTTAAAAGAAGGTATCCCTATGAAGTATGATAGTGTATCAGTGAGTTACCCGAACGACTCGACAAGAGATATCCTTTTCACACGGGGACAGGAAGGCACAAATATTTCAGTCTGGGCAGAAAGAGATTCAGTAAAAGAGGTCCTGGAGGATACAGTGATCAATGAGGATGAACCTCAGGCTTCTTTAAGAGCCGAAGGTGGAATAGACATGATGTTGCGTGACCAAAGCAGTATGGTGGAACTTGCCACTTTCATCCAGCGCGGAATGCACTCGGGACTGGATATTTTTATAGAACCTGATATAGCCGTTTATGACAGTCTGCTGAATACCTATCTGCAAGAACGGGGGCTTAAACTTCCCTACCGATTGGAGCGTCTTCATTCCGGTGCCGATCCGGACTCAACGCTGGTTTACACTGATACGCTCGCCATTGTCGGGACTCCCGGATACATACCCAGTGAAAAAGCAAAACAATATAATTATGCTTTCGACATTCACTCCAATCAAAGTTACCGCCTCACAATAGAACCTATTTATAAGATTGTATTGCGGCAGATGAGCGGTATTCTTACCACATCATTCGTTATTCTTATTATATTAGGTTTCTCCTTCTGGTTTCTTATCCGCACCATTTTGCGGCAGAAAACACTGGAAGAGATGAAGAGCGACTTTACCAACAACATCACCCACGAGCTGAAAACACCTATTGCCGTGGCGTATGCCGCCAACGATGCTTTGCTTAATTTCAATCTGGCAGAAGACAAGCAACAACGGGATAAGTATCTGGGTATCTGCCAAGAACAGTTACAGCGATTAAGCGGACTGGTGGAACAAATTCTCTCCATGAGTATGGAACGCCGTAAAACCTTCCGTCTGCATCCGGAGACGCTCAGCTTGCACGATCTGTTCCCGGCACTTATCGAACAGCATAAACTGAAAGCGGGCAAGCCTGTAGAAATCAATCTCGACATTGCACCGGAAGACCTGACAATCATTGCCGACCGTACACACTTTAGTAATATTCTGAGTAACCTGATAGATAATGCCATCAAATACTCTCCGGATAAAGCCGACATAATAATCTGTTGCCGGAAAAAGGAAGCGGAACAAGTGGAAATCTCAGTTACAGACCACGGTATTGGTATCCCTACGGATAAACAGCCTCACATTTTCGATAAATTCTACCGGGTTCCGACAGGAAATATCCACAATACCAAAGGCTACGGGCTGGGGCTTTTCTATGTAAAGACAATGGTAGAAAAGCACGGTGGCATTGTAACCGTACGAAGTGAAGCGGGAAAAGGAAGTACTTTTACAATAAGGATCTGAATAACGTTGCTTGTTATGGTGTACAACATTGCTTGTTACAACACATTACATTGCTTGTTATGACGCATTACATTGCTTATTATGAAAATGAATCAAGATATGGACAAAATCAAGGTACTGCTGGTTGAGGATGAACAAACCCTCGCCATGATTATCAAAGATACGCTGGAAGGCCAGAACTTCATCATCCATACAGCTGCCGATGGCGAGGAAGGTCTGCGTATGTTCTTCGACTTACGCCCTGATGTACTGGTAGCAGATGTTATGATGCCTCGTATGGATGGTTTTGAAATGGTACGCCACATCCGTCAGACCGACAAACGAACTCCGGTACTTTTTCTCACTGCCCGTTCTTCCATCAACGATGTGGTAGAAGGCTTTGAACTCGGGGCCAACGACTATCTGAAAAAGCCTTTCGGCATGCAGGAACTTATCGTACGCATTAAAGCGCTGGTGGGCAAAGCATTTACATTCAAAGAGGAACCGAAGAAGGAAGAAACCTGTTTCAAGATAGGCGATTACCATTTCAACTCTGTCACACAGATATTATCCCATACCGGAATAGAGCAGGAACTCTCCCACCGCGAGGCCGAAATCCTGAAACGCCTGTGCGAAAACCGTAATCAGGTAGTGAATACCCAGAATATCCTGCTCGATCTTTGGGGGGACGACAGTTTCTTCAATTCGCGCAGCCTGCACGTGTTCATCACTAAATTACGGCATAAACTTTCCAAGGACGAACGTATCCGCATTGTCAATGTCCGAGGCATCGGATACAAACTTATCATCAACTAATGCAATTCAGGAAGTTGAATTATGTTCATAATTCAACTTCCCATTTACATAATTAGGAAATAGAAAAACGGGCTGCATTTCTACACGAAATACAACCCGTTCATTTACTGGTTAGAGAGGAACAAAATAGATTGCTTATCTACTAATTCAATTATTTACCCTCCAAAGATAATAACTATTTTCAAATAACAGGATACTATATACAACTTTTATTTTAATAAATGCTATATATTTCCATAATTCATACTTATTTCATATATTCGCCATTAAATAAAGGCTATTAAGTAATGAAATATATAGGACTAATCATACTTTTCTGTCTTTTCTCCTTTCGGATAAGTGCTCAGAATGAAATACCAGCTGACAGTGTGCGTAGTATGGATATGTCGGAAACAAAGGAATTTGATGGTTTTCTTCTGGATATGAATTTAATGAAGATGGCAGTTCCCCAGCTACCTAAAATAAAATTGGAAATTCCGGATGCCAGCAAAGATTATAGTTTCTTATTTCGCTTGGACCCGAACATAACCTACTCTCAAGGCTACTCACACCTGTTTAGCTTGGGCAGTTCCACCCTATACAGTATGAATCCTTTCGGATTGACAGGTTTTGGTTCATCTCCTCAAAACCTGCAGATGGGAAGCTTCCGACTGAAGAATGGCATGCGTATCAATACCTATGGAGAATACAACAAAGACGGATGGAAAGTTCCAAATCCTTCTGCCCTACCGTGGGAACGAAATAATTTTAAAGGCGCTTTTGAACTGAAATCAGCGAATGGATCGTTCGGCATAAGAATCGAAGTGCAACAAGGAAGAACAGCACCTTATTAGATATGAATATGAAGAAAAAAATCTTGGTTATAGGCGCCAACGGGTTTACAGGACGCCGGATATTAAATGATTTGTCGCGCAACGACGAATACATTGTAACGGGTTGTTCTCTGCATGACGACATTGCTCCGGATTCCGGAAATTATCGTTTTATCAGTGCAGACGTCTGCCAGATGGGAGAACAAAGTGCACTATTCAGGGAAGTACGCCCTAATGTGGTGATTAACACTTCTGCCTTATCAGTTCCTGATTATTGTGAAGCTCACCATGAGGAAGCGGATAGTATCAACGTCAATGCTGTAGGACAGTTGGCATTCCGGTGTGAAGCATCCGCTGCACGCCTTATCCATCTTTCTACCGACTTTGTATTCAATGGAGATACAATGCAGCTTTATACGGAAGTAGATACACCTGATCCGGTCAACTATTATGGTGTCACTAAGCTAAAAGGTGAAAAACGGGCAGCTGAGTTATGTAGTAATTATGCCATTGCCCGTGTAGCAGTAGTCTATGGCGCTGTCTTACCGGGACAACATGGAAATGTACTACAATTGGTTGCTGACCGTTTAAGAAACAACGAAGAAATACGAGTCGTTTCCGACCAATGGCGTACAGCAACTTATGTAGGAGATGTCTCGCAAGGAATAGAGAAGCTGATAAACTATCCTAATAATGGCATCTTCCATATCTGTGGCTCAGAATGTCTGACAATAGCTGATATTGCCTACCGCGTAGCAGATATCCTGAACCTGGACTATTCCTTAATTCTGCCAGTCACCACCAAGCAAATGGAAGAGGCAACTCCCCGCCCCCGTTTCAGTGGATTGAGCATAGAAAAAGCACGCAGGGAATTAGGATACCAGCCACACACTCTGGAAGAAGGTATTAAATTGATGTTTAATGTTGTTTAGCGATTGAGGGTTAGTACCCTTAATCATTAAACAACGTTTCCGCAATCCCACTTTCTTTTTTATACATTCGTACCATTTCCAAGAGTTCATCTCCATACTTTTCCACTCCTTTTTTACCAAAGTAAGGAATGCGGAGAAGAGTGGCCTTATCTTCCGGCAATAAATTCGTAATGCCGAGAATTGCCTTTTGCTGAATTATAGTATATACCGGTAATCCCAACCGGGACGCTTCTGCATTGCGCCATGCCACCAGACGCTTGTACAATTCGGGATGCAGGATGTCCGAAGGTACTTCCACAGTTGTTACCCTCTTACGTGCGGAACTACTTCCGCCATCTTCAGTTTCGTCTTTACGTTTTCTTCTTCCGGAGGAGTTGCCGCCACGTTTTTCTCCTTTATCCTTACCCGATGCGGCATCATCAATGGAAAGGACGGATTTCTGCTTCAGATATTCGCCTACATGGAATCCCTTATCAATTACGAATTCCAGTAAATCGACTTTCAAGAGAAGCAAATCATCCAACTCTTCACTGGCTGTCTTCAACTGTTTCTTCAGCTCTTTATTGTCAGATTCTACAATTGTACTACTTCTGATAGCATCCAAGGGTGCCAATTGTTCTTTGAAATATTCCGCTCCCAAGTGAATGCGCTCCTGCAAACTTTTATCTGTAGCATAATCCGCTGCACCATCAACCAGGCGAGTATATTGTAAGCTAAACTTTTGAGCAACTTTCGTAACCTTCTCATGGAAACGTTCCGTTTCTGATTTATATTCAACCAGCAGTTTAGGATAGAGTTTGTACAAGTGTTCATCCACCAACCTCACAAAATGCTTCAATGCCAGTTCCAATGGTAAGAAATCAAACAATCCTGATAACAATTCCAGAAAATACGCTTGTTGCAATCTCCGGTAACGCGTTTCATCAGGCTCATTTCTACGTGCATCTTCTGTAAAGGTATCCACAGCACTGTCACTGATTACTGCCCTGGCAGATAATGGAGCACTTAATACCAGACCTTCCAACGTCTTACAACGGCTCAATGCCACATACGTCTGTCCGTGCGCAAAGGAAGCGCTGGCATCAATTATCGCACGCTCAAACGTCAAACCCTGACTTTTATGAATGGTTATAGCCCATGCCAGTTTCAGTGGGAATTGTTTGAAGACTCCCTCTATATCTTCTGTAATCTCTTTTGTCTCTTCATCCAGCACGTATTTTGCATTGGTCCATTCCTCTTCTTGCAGCATAAAGACGTCCTCACTTCCTTTACTACGTACCTCAATGCCTAAAGCGGATACATTTACCACCTCACCGATCATGCCATTGTAATAACGGTGTTCACCGGATGAATCGTTCTTTACAAACATGATTTGCGCACCACGTTTTAACTCCAGTACTTCATCAGTAGGATAAGAATACTCCGGGAATTTTCCATCTATCTGGGCGCGAAAGGTAAAAGAACGTCCGGGCAGTTGTGCCAGTTCATATTCATTGATACGTTGCGCCTGGTAATTATGGGTGGTAAGTTGGATATATCCTTCCTCTTTCGCAGGATTGAAATTTGGAATGTATCTACAGTTCAGTTCATCCAACAAAGTTTTGTCACAACGATTCTCCCGGATACGGTTCAACATATCCAGAAAATGAGTATCACTCTGTCGATAAACTTTCTTCAATTCAATGGTACAGTACTCCGATTTCCTCAATGCACGGCTGGAAAAGAAATAGGGAGTATCATAATAGCGGTTTAGCATCTGCCATTCTTCGTCTTTGATAACCGGAGCAAGTTGCTGCAAATCTCCGATCATCAATAATTGTACACCACCAAAAGGCTTGCTACGGTCACGGAAACGACGCAACACATCATCTATCGCATCCAAGAGGTCGGCACGTACCATACTGATCTCATCAATCACAAGCAGGTCTATACTACGCATGATGTTAAGTTTCTCTTTTCCGAAACGGAAACGGTATTGTGCCTTACCATCTGCACTGAATGAAGTATCGGGTACGTAAGGGGCAAAAGGTAGCTGGAAAAAAGAATGAATAGTTACACCACCTGCATTAATAGCTGCAATGCCTGTCGGGGCAAGAACAACCATACGTTTAGGACTTCCGGACTTCAATTGTCGCAAGAATGTAGTTTTTCCAGTACCTGCTTTACCGGTCAGGAAGAGATGAGTGCCTGTATTTTCTATAAATTGCCATGCAAGTGACAATTCCGGGTTTTGTTCCATTATTTCATAAATGTTGTTTGGAGGTGTAAAGGTAACATAAATAAAAGAGGAAAAGCCCTATCGGCACATCTTTTTACATAAAAATGAAAAAAGCTACAAGCTACGAGCTACAAGTGGCTGCACTATATTCCGAAAGGCACTCGTAGCTTGTAGCTTGTAACCCGTAGCTTTCTTACTTGAGACTTCCCGCGATTATATCCAATAATTCGTTTGTAATCGCTTGCTGTCTGCTTTTATTATATTGCTTCGTCAAATCTTGTATCAGTTCATTCGCATTATCTGTTGCAGTCTGCATAGCAAGTGTACGGGCAGCATGTTCAGAGGCATTGGAATCTTGAAGTACAGTAAAAAGCTTCTGGCTCAACACCTTTGGCAGCAAATCTGCAATAAGTTGTCCGACAGATGGCTCCACTATATAATCATTCTGAAAACCGCGTTTTCCCGATCCTTCTGTTGCAGCAGTTGCTTCCACCTTACTTAAATCAATAGGAAGATATTCCTCACGCGTTAATATCTGTGCCCCCATCGACTTGAAGTGATGGTAGATCAGCTCTACACGGTCGATTTGTTTTTCTACAAACTCTTGCATCAACAATCCAGCAAGTTCATATGCTTGCACATAGGATGGTTTCTCTGCCATTCCCTGATAATTTCCTCGCGATGTATAGCCTAACTTCTTAGTAGCTTGTTCCACCTTCTTTCCTATAGGATATATCAGGATGTTCTCCTTACCAAGTGATTTGTATTCTTCCAGCGTTTCTCCAAGCTTCTTTACCACATTCGCATTGAAAGCTCCGCACAGCGAACTGTTGGATGAGAAAACCACGACCGCTACCCGCGTTACAGGACGCACTTCGGTATAAGGCGACTCGAACGTGGCATCTGTAGACAAGAAGTTTGTCAGAATTTCATTCAGTTTCTGTTGATAAGGCAGCATATTCTCAATCCGCGATTGTGCTTTGTGCAACTTTGCGGATGCCACCATCTTCATCGCCGATGTAATCTGACGCGTACTCTTGACGGAGTTTATTCTGTTTTTTACTTCTTTTAAAGAACCCATAGCATCTTTTTTAGTGGTAAGTGATTAATGATTAGTGATAAGCGGCACATGAGCGCATACCACTAATCACTTGTCACTAAACGTTAATCACTAATCCAAATATTGTTTCGACATGAGATCCGCAGTTTCCTCTATCTTCTTACAAACATCATCATCAATGACACCACTCTTTAGTACATCGAGTACATCCGCACGATGATTCATTTCAAGTGCTTCCAAAAAACTACGTTCAAAATCAGTCACCTTATCTAACGGAACATTACGCAACAGTCCATGAGTACCACAATAAAGAATGGCAATCTGCTTCTCTACCGGCATCGGACTATATTGCGGTTGAACCAACAAACGGGTATTCTTTTGTCCCTTATCAATGGTCAGTGCTGTAACAGGATCCATATCGCCACTGAACTTTGTAAATGCTTCCAGTTCACGATATTGCGCCTGGTCTATCTTTAATGTACCGGCCACTTTCTTCATCGCCTTAATCTGAGCATTACCACCCACACGACTCACGGAAATACCTACGTTAATAGCCGGACGGTTACCTTGGTTAAACAAATCAGTATCAAGGAATATCTGTCCGTCGGTGATAGAAATCACATTCGTCGGAATATAGGCAGATACGTCTCCTGCCTGCGTTTCGATGATAGGCAATGCAGTCAGTGATCCGCCACCTTTCACTTTACCTTTCAGGCTTTCCGGCAAATCATTCATTTCACGTGCCACTTCTTCCTGATTAATAATACGCGCAGCACGCTCCAGCAAACGGGAGTGCAGATAGAAGATATCACCCGGATACGCTTCACGTCCTGATGGACGGCGTAAAATCAGTGATACTTCACGATAAGCTACGGCCTGCTTAGAAAGATCATCATAAACTACCAATGCATGACGACCGGTATCACGGAAATATTCACCAATGGCAGCACCTGCAAACGGAGCATAATACTGCAACGCAGCCGGATCACCTGCCGTAGCAGCAACAACAATCGTATAATCCATTGCGCCATATTCACGCAATGTGTTTACAATGGTAGCGACCGTAGAAGCTTTCTGACCAATAGCTACATAGATACAATACACAGGGTTTCCTGCCTCATAATTGGCGCGTTGATTGATGATCGTATCGATAGCAATAGCCGTCTTTCCCGTCTGACGGTCACCGATGATCAACTCACGTTGTCCGCGACCGATAGGTATCATGGCATCCACGGCTTTCAATCCGGTTTGCAACGGCTGGTTTACAGGCTGACGAAAGATAACCCCCGGTGCTTTACGTTCCAAAGGCATCTCACATAGTTCTCCACCAATGAGTCCTTTACCATCCAGTGGTGCTCCCAGCGGATCTATAACACGCCCCAGCATACCCTCTCCCGCCATAATGGAAGCAATTCGCTTGGTACGCTTTACGACGTAGCCTTCTTTGATTTTATCTGTAGAGCCCAGTAAAACAGCACCTACGTTGTCCTCTTCCAGATTCATCACAATCGCCTTGATACCGTTATCGAACTCCAACAGTTCGTTTGCTTCGGCATTGCGCAGTCCATAGATACGTGCCACACCGTCACTGACTTGCAGCACTGTACCGATTTCATCCAACTGCACACGGGTATCGATTCCCTCTAACTGATGACGGAGAATATCGGAGACTTCGCTTACTTTTATATTTTCAGACATGATTCTTTAGTGATTAATGATTAGTGCTTATACAATTCTTCTGTTCCTATCAATGAACTGTTGTTTCACTCTCTTAAGTTGCGTGGCAATGCTGGCATCCAGGCGGAAATCGTTAATATCAAATATGAAACCTCCTTCAATAGAAGGATCAACTTCGGTTTGCAACTCCATCTGTGCATGTAGCAGAGTAGAAGCACTATTCCGAATGCGTTCCCAGACATCCCGGCTCACAGGTACGGCGGTAATCAGTTTTCCTACACCAATATGCTTCAACTTCCTGTATAGGTCGAGATAAGTCAGACAGATGTACTGCAAATAGTACTCCCGCCGATTTCTCAGCACAAGGGTGATAAAACGGGAAAATTCCCGGCTCACTTCTCCATTGCCTACGGCAGCGGTGCAAATCAGAGCAAACTTCTCTTTGATTTTCAAAATGGGATTATCCAACGCCTCACGTAAATCAGGATGCTTACGAAAGCTCCGTTCCAGCATACGCAATTCATGATATACGCGGTCTTCTGCCCCCGTATCTTTCGCATATTCTATCAACGCTTTGGCATATCGCATCGAAACAATTCCTATATCCATTTCCTTTAATTATTAGTGATCAGCGATTCATAATCAGCATTACGCTAATCACTCATCGCCAATCGCTTTATCGCTACTTAATTGCTTCTTGAGGCTGCCAGCACTTCGTCCAGCATCCGGTCTATCATCTCCATTTGTTCGTGCTCTTCATCCAAATTCTTACGGATTACTTTCTCCGCAATATCTACAGAAAGCACGGCAACCTGGCGACGAATATCACGTATTGCCTCTTCTTTTTCTTGCTGTATCTGCTTCTTCACATCGTCCAGCTCTTTCTGCGCGGCGACTTCCGCCTGCTTGCGTGCTTCGACGATAATCTTGTCACGCTCGTGCATCGCCTCCCGCAAAATGCGTCCTTGCTCCTTATTGGCAGCAGCAACCAATGCTTCACTCTCAGCTTTCAGTCTTTGAAGTTGCGCATTAGCTTCTTTTGCCACTTCCAGCGATTGGTCAATGTAGGTTCTACGACCTTCTACCATTTTGGTAATGACAGGAAAGCCATACTTCGCCAACACCACGAACACCACGCCGAATGACAAAAGCATCCAGAACAGCAGACCACTATCGGGTAATAACAATGACATAATTTATCTATATTTTAATTATAAGAAGAACACTAACAGACACACAACTACCGCCAACAGGGCAACGCCTTCAATCAATGCAGCGGCAATAATCATGTTCATACGAATGTCTCCTGATGCTTCCGGCTGGCGGGCAATAGCCTCCATAGCTGAACCACCAATTTTACCAATACCTAAACCTGCGCCAATAACGGCAAGTCCGGCGCCAAGTGCTGCACCTAATTTACTAATTCCGGCTGCAGCTGCAGTAGCTTGCAATAATACAGATAGTAACATAATTCTTAATTTTTAAATGGTTTATTATTAATTGTTGTTTTCTTTCACTTTAACTTCTTTATGTTCTTCCTGAGCCAATCCGATAAATACGGCAGACAACATAGTGAATACATATGCCTGGATAAATGCTACCAGCAACTCCAACGCATTCATAAAGATGTTGAACAGCACAGAGGCTACGGTCAGCGTACCATTTAATGCAGGACCCATGCTGGCAGAAATAAAGATGAGGCACGTCAATACCAGCATTGCCATGTGCCCGGCCAACATATTGGCAAAAAGACGGATCATCAAAGCAAACGGCTTGGTAAAGATACCGAAGAATTCAATAAAAGGCATCATCGGCACAGGTACTTTCAACCACCAAGGCACATCCGGCCAGAAGATATCTTTCCAATAAGTTTTCGTTCCAAACAGGTTGACGGCAACAAATGTAAAGAGTGCCAGCACCATCGTAATAGCGATATTACCTGTCACATTGGCTCCACCCGGAAAGATGGGAATCAACCCCATAATATTATTTATAAAAATGAAGAAGAACGCTGTCAGCAGGTAAGGTGCAAACTTCCGATATTTCGGCCCCACACAACTCTTGATGATATCGTCGTTCACCATCATAATAAACATCTCCATAAAGCCAATGAAACCACCCGGAGCCGCACTACCTTGCGGATGTTTTCGATACCACTGAGCAACAGCCAAAATAATAATCAGCAGCAATACACTGTTAATCAGCAATGACAACGTCACTTTGGTGATCGAAATATCCCAAGGACGTATTTCATTTCCAGCTGCGTCATATTCCACTACTTTACCTTCGTATTTACTACCTGCCGGAGCTATAGAGAATCCCTCGTAAGAACCTTCATTCTCTTCCAAACGAGAAGAGAGAAAAGCATGCCAGCCAGTCTGCGAACTATATACGATAATAGGCAACGGAATAGTAACATGCGTCTTTCCCCATGTAGTGATATGCCATTCGTAAGCATCGCCAATATGTCCGAAGACGATTTCTTTCACATCTACCGTATTTTCTTTCTGTTCGGCAGAAGTGACATCATCCCGTTTGGCTATGCTGTCAAGCTCCGCTTCACCCCCCTGTGCCGCAACGGGCAGAGTGGTGAACAGCATTCCCAGCATCAGGAGTATTCCAGTCAATAGATTACGCATTTGTCTCATTTTTCTTTTCTTTTTTCTGTTTCTTTCCTACTTCATAAGTAAAGAAGAACCACGTCTCATATATCAAATAGACTATGTAATAAAGGATGAATGTCAACAGAAATAACTTGGCTTCTTCACGTACTGCAAAGCAATACACCACCAAGAGTATCACGGAGAGCAACATTTTCATCACTTTCATCGCCATGTAAAGCAGCAACATCTTCTGCGGGGCATGTTTACGACACGCGTCGAACATAGATATTTCAAAAAAACCGAACAAGAAGAAATACACCGGAATAAAAGGGTATCCTCCGAAATAGTGTCCAGGTAATAGATAATGTAAAATCCCTGCGCCCACCCATCCTGCTATTAACGTTAACAGGGTGATCTGGTATAAGAAATTGCGTTTTGTCAAGCTGATACTCATAGTACTAAATTAAAAATTAGAAATAAAAGATAATTCCGGAAAAGGAAACATTAGTCAACACAGGCGGAAACCACTCCACCGCTTAACTCAACGAACCCACCTTCGATATCAAGAGTCTGTTCTTCGCCCCCTTCCGGTACATATATCACCTTTCCTTCACGAAGTGAGGACACGATGGGTGCATGTTGCGGAAGAATGGTAAACGTTCCTATCGTTCCAGGCAGCGTTACACTTTCAATCTCTCCATTATATATTTCCTTTTCAGGAGACACTATGTTCAAATACAACTTCTTCATAGCCTCTTTCCCTTCTTCTAATTTTTAACCATTTACTTGTTCCAATAACTTCTTGCCTTTCTCTATTGCTTCTTCAATCGTACCAACATTCAGGAAAGCAGGTTCGGGCAGATAGTCCACCTCACCATCCAAAATCATCTTAAAGCCTTTGATGGTATCTTCTATTGGCACCATCGTTCCCGGTACACCGGTAAACTGTTCGGCAACTGCAAACGGTTGCGACAAGAAACGTTGTACACGGCGTGCACGATTCACTAATGTACGGTCGGCATCCGAAAGCTCTTCCATACCAAGAATAGAAATAATATCCTGTAGTTCCTTGTTACGCTGCAAGATTTGTTTCACCCGTTGTGCCACTTCATAATGCTCTTCTCCTACAACATGCGGGTCAAGGATACGTGAAGTGGATTCCAAAGGATCCACAGCAGGGTAAATACCCAACTCAGTAATCTTACGACTCAATACCGTCGTGGCATCCAAGTGTGTAAAGGTAGTAGCAGGCGCCGGGTCGGTCAAGTCATCAGCAGGTACATATACAGCCTGCACGGAAGTGATAGAACCATTGCGGGTAGAAGTGATGCGTTCTTGCATCGCACCCATTTCAGTAGCCAACGTTGGTTGGTAACCTACAGCCGAAGGCATACGTCCCAGCAAAGCAGATACTTCGGAACCAGCTTGTGTAAAACGGAAAATATTATCTATAAAGAACAATATATCACGCGAGCCACCGGTTTCAGCACCCTGGTCGCGGAAAGACTCAGCTACTGTCAGTCCGGATAATGCCACAGATTGACGTGCACCGGGAGGTTCGTTCATCTGACCGAATATTAAAGAAACCTGTGATTTCTCCACTTCATTGTAATCCACTTTAGACAAGTCCCAGTTTCCTTCTTCCATACTTTTCTTGAACTCCTCACCATAACGGATCACACCGGATTCAATCATTTCACGCAAGAGGTCGTTACCTTCACGGGTACGCTCTCCTACTCCTGCAAACACAGAAAAACCATGTTGTTTCTTGGCAATGTTATTGATGAGTTCCTGGATCAGTACTGTTTTGCCTACACCAGCTCCACCGAACAAACCGATCTTGCCACCCTTGCTATAAGGTTCCAGCAAGTCGATAACCTTGATACCTGTATAGAGCACCTCTTGTACGGTAGTCAAATCTTCAAACTTAGGAGGATCACGGTGTATGGGATAAGCACCGGCACGGTCTAGCTCTTTCATACCGTCGATGGAATCACCCACTACATTCATTAACCGACCTTTAATCTGGTCGCCCACCGGCATAGTAATAGGACCGCCTGTGGGATGCACTTTCATACCCCTCTGCAAGCCGTCTGTACTATCCATGGCTACGGTTCTCACCGTGTTCTCGCCGATGTGTTGCTGCACTTCTACGATTAATGTTTTTCCATTTGATCTTTTTATCTCCAGTGCGTCATGGATACTTGGAAGCATCAATTCGGCATCCGTACCCTCAAAATAGACGTCTACTACCGGTCCGATGACCTGAGAGATATGTCCGATAATTTGTGACATAAGCAATCTTTTTATATAATTTCTCTTTTTCTAAACTCTTCGAGTCGCGTTCTTGTCATTCCGCTGCTATGAGCTTAACACCTATTGAATAGTTTTTGTTCAAAGCTTCAAATCTTAATTCTAACGGGATAGTTACATAAGCAACTTTGCAAATGTAAACACAAAAACTTTCAGATTGTACTCTATGAAAACGTTTTTTCTATAAATTATACCCTTTTGAACTATTATTACTACAATCAGAACAAAAAAGCGACATCCATTTAACGTTGCTTAAACATTCACCAACAGATACAAAGAAGGAATTCTGTTATTTTTGTATGAACAAAACAACATTTAGCAAGTTATCTTTTGAAGTATAAATTTAATGAAAGGAAAAAGCATGAATTCACATCAAAATCCATTCGCAGGAAACACCCCACAGGATGTAACTGAAAGACAAGGCGAAAATGCCATTTTCATTGTTTACAAATTAAATCAATCTCCTGATTCCGTTGAGAAAGTAAAAGATGTATGTGCCAATTTCTCGGCATTAATACGTAGTATGCGTAACCGTTTCCCCGATGCACAGTTCAGTAGCACGATAAGCTTTGGTGCAGACGTATGGGACCGTATTTTCCCAGGCAAAGGTAGGCCCAAAGAACTGGAAGTTTTTAAGGAAATCAAGGGAAGTAAACAAATAGCAGTATCTACCCCTGGTGATATATTGTTTCATATCCGCGCTAAGCAAATGGGGTTATGTTACGAGTTTGCCTCTATTATTGATGAAAAGCTGAAAGGCGCTGTTGAAGCTATTGATGAAACTCATGGTTTTAGATATATGGATGGCAAAGCAATCATTGGGTTCGTAGATGGAACAGAATCTCCGGCTGTAGACGAAAATCCTTATCACTTTGCCGTAGTTGGTGAAGAAGATCCTGATTTTGCCGGTGGAAGTTATGTATTTGTGCAGAAATATATTCATGACATGGATGCCTGGAATGCCCTTTCGGTAGAAGAACAGGAAAAAGTGATAGGCCGACGTAAATTCAATGATGTAGAGTTATCAGATGAAGAAAAGCCGGCTAATGCTCACAATGCAGTTGCTAATATTGGTGATGATCTTAAAATAGTACGTGCCAATATGCCATTTGCAAATACAGCAAAAAGAGAATATGGAACCTATTTTATAGGTTATGCAAGCACATTCAGTACTACGCGTCAGATGCTGGAAAGTATGTTTATTGGAAATCCGGTAGGTAACACCGATCGTTTATTGGATTTCAGTACTGCAATTACAGGAACTCTGTTCTTTGCACCGTCCTATGATTTTCTTGGAGAAGAGTAGTAACAAGAAGACATAAAAAAAGGCTATCTATCCCAGACAGCCAATCTTTTGTTAACCTTAAATCTAATACTATGAAAAACACATTGCAAAGGTACGGCTTTTCTTGATTTCTCCAAATTTCAGAGTCATTTCACTGCATTTTACAACAAGGTTTAATAGTTGCATCCACCTTGTTAACAGTTTGCCAAGAAAAAGACGGAAATAACGCTATATTTTAAACAGGAATTAAGAATAATACAAAACAGAGAGGCTTTGACCTCTCTGTTTGTTTACAAAATAGTTGGTATAAGAAAAAAAACTATTCAGTTACAGGTCTCTGCATACAATATGCAGAAGACCCGTCATGGTAATAGTTATCCTTTACAGAAGTACATTTAAATCCATTTTTTTCATATAAATAAATGGCAGGAAAATTAGAAACATTCACTTCTAAAATTATCTTCTTCAAGCTTTCTTTTAGAGCAATAACTATTATCTGATCTATTAATAATTGCCCCACTCTTCTGCCGCGAAAATCAGGATGAATAGCTATCGAGTAGATACGCAAACTACAGGCACGTTGATTTATCAATGCACTAAAATATCCCCCTACCCTTTGCTGATATTCTGCCACATAAAAGTATCCTTTTGCTTGGGAAATAAGATAAGCAAATTGCCGTTTTGAAAAACTATCCAAATCAAAACATATCTGTTCTATTTCCATAATCGACGGAATATCATTAATTACCGCCGGACGGAGTATAAATCTCGGTTCCATACAGATTAGAAACGTCTGATATCCAGTATACGCCAGAAGTTATTCAACAACCGGTAGTAAAGTTCATCTCCCAGAATCGCATCTTCCAATCCATGGTCAATGCTGGGATTATCATTAATCTCAATAACAATAGCACGGTCATTTACCATTTTCAAGTCTACTCCATACAATCCCTTCCCAATAAAAGAAGCTGCACGCAACGCTGTATCCAGAACCTTACGCGGCACTTGATAAATAGGAATCGTCTCTACCAGTCCGCAACGGCTTCGTCCGGAAGCATAGTGACAATAGATTTGCCAATGTCCTTTAGCCATATAGTATTTACATGCATACAAAGGTTCCCCGTTCAAAATACCGATACGCCAATCGAAATCTGTCGGAGTGAACTCTTGGGCCAACAGAATGGACGATTTATCAAACAAGACTTTCAGAGCTTCATCCAGTTCTTCTTTATTATTCACCTTCTTCATTCCAATGGAGAAAGAACCATCCGGAATTTTCAAAATAAAAGGACTACCAAGCTGTTCAGTAATCTCCTCATAGGAATTGACGTTCGATTTAAACAGCAGCATGGAGAGTGGCGCTGGAATCTTTTCTTTTTCAAATAATTCTTTTAAATAAACCTTATTAGTACAGCGGATAATAGATTGCGGATCATCAATAACAGCCAGTCCGTTTTGTGTAGCCAATTGAGAAAGACGGAATGTATAATGATTCAATGAAGTCGTGGTACGAATAAATAAGGCATCAAATTCCATCAGCCGTGTAGCGTCTTCTTCTGTCAGTAGTTCGGCATGGATATCCATTTTTTTAGCCAACTCAAGTAACTTGTGAAGTGCTTTTTTATCACTTGGAGGGAATTTTTCATTCGGGTCATAGAGTATAGCCAAATTATACCGTGCAGATTTTGAAGCCTGAGGGTTACGCCATACCTTTCTGTTAAACAAGTCCAAGGCATTGGCAAAATAATCTTCTTCCTCATTATTCAATGAACTTAATGGTAAGAACTGAATATTTTCTATCTGGTTTTTATGCCGCGTATTCAGCGTAACTCGCAATAAAGGGGCCGGATAGTTTTCAAAGATGAAGCGGGCAATACGCTCCAACCCTTTCTCTTTACACGTACCGAAGTATACATTCAAATACCAAAGATCATCAGTTATATCATTTTTCTGAATCCACTGGTAACAGAGTTTCTGAAGACTGCTATCCATACGGATACCTGTACCTGCTTCCACCTTATTAATAATATCAACTCCGGGAATGACTTTATGCCCCCTCGTCTGGGCTAATAGTGAGCAATAATAGCCTTCGGAGTTATAGCTATAATCATTACTCAGGTTAATTACCAACTTACGATCCTTTCCTGATGATTTATACTTCAGGTAGTCGGATACGGTTAAAATGCTGTTTGTTTTGGAATATGGCTTCCAATCATCCAAGCTGTCTACAAGGATCAATACATTATTCATTTTGTCTCTTTAAAAAAGTGCCCGAAAGTAGTGAATTAAATAATACGTGATATCACAGACTCAATAATTATTTTATAGAGTCAAAAAGTTACAAACAAAAGCTTCTTCAGGTTGTTTCTATTAGCAACTAAAAACAGTCCCTGATTATGAAAAAGTTTAAATTCAATTTATTGGCAGGCTTGTTATTGCTGATATCTGCATCCGTATGTGCACAAAATGCTCCGGAAAAAGTACAAGAAGCTTTCAAAAAGATGTATCCAAAAGTGACCACCGTGGAATGGGAGCATAAAGGTGATTACCACATTGTCGGATTTGTTTCAGATAGTCATGATATGAACGTCTGGTTTGGTAACAATGCCCGATGGATAATGACAGAGACAAATGTAGAAAGCCTGGAAGAAGTCCCTGCTCCCATAGCTAAAGCATTCATGCAGACAGAGACACCTCCCATACAAATCAGATATATAAAGATTATTACCTTTCCTAAAATGCCTACCGTAGTAATCATTGATATAGAAGAATATAATTCTAACAGAGAAATTCAGCTTTTCTATGCTCCTGACGGTAAACTACTACAGAGTCTTGATGTATCCGGTGGTGATGGAGAAATCTATCCCGAATTATTTGGGTAATATAAAATTCTTACCAAATAGAAAACAATTGCACAAAACAGTGTGTTATCTATTAAAATAACTATAAAAAAGCATGACTTATGAATAGACGTTCACAGCTGGAGCATGAAGTATCATTAGCTCAAAAACATATCAAAGAAGCTCCCAAAGATACGCCGGCAAACATCAGAAAAATTTGGGAACAAGAGTTAGTTGAACTCGAAGTTGAGTTGAACAATCTGACTGACGACGAGGAAGACAATAACGATTAACGCTCTAACTATGAAATGGGATAATCAACTGATAAATCATTTGCAATGGTCGAATGCAATTATCAATCGTGAAGGAAAAGAAATCGTAGCGCGGGAAATTGCTGCAATGGCGGAAGAAGGTGATGTGATTGGGGCTGGTTCCGGCTCTACTGTCTACCTTACATTATTTGCATTAGCGGAACGTATTCGCAAAGAATCTCTGCACATAGAGGTTATCCCTGCCTCTGCTGAAATTTCCATGAGCTGCATACAACTGGGTATACCACAAACTACTCTTTGGAATAAACGTCCGGATTGGGCTTTTGATGGTGCTGATGAAGTAGATCCGGAACGGAGTCTGATAAAAGGACGGGGTGGAGCCATGTTTAAAGAAAAACTTCTGATAAAAAGTAGTGGTAAGAGTTTCATTATTATTGACGACACAAAACTGGTTGATCATTTGGGGAGCCGCTTTCCAATACCTGTAGAAGTATTTCCAAGCGCATTGACTTTTGTAGAGAGTGAGATGCGGCGATTAGGAGCTTCTGAAATAACACTGCGTCTTGCCGGTGGAAAAGATGGACCTGTTCTGACTGAAAATGGTAATTTTATTCTTGATACCCGCTTCAGTTATATTGACCCTTCTTTGGAAGAAAATTTAAAAGCGATTACCGGAGTCATTGAAAGCGGACTTTTTATCGGATATGATGTTGAAATAGTAGTTGCGAAATAGGACAACAGTTGTCGCAAAGAATGTGACAACTGTTATCTTATTATATAGAAAGTAAATCTTAATATACCTCTACTTTTTCAGCAATACGTTTTGCTTTGTCCCGTAATGCATCCAAATCTGAATTCAGCGGTGCATAACACAACACTACTCCCATACGACGGTTAACACGTGTTGTCGGCTTACCAAAAATACGAATATAGGTATCTTCTTCCTTTGTTACCTCCTCAACACCTCTATAATTCGGACGTTCCTGACTGGCAATTGTTGAGAGAATAACAGCACTGGCTCCTATCCTTTCCTGTTTGATATTTGGAATGGGCAGGCCGAGTACTGCACGCAAATGAAGTTCAAACTCATTCAGGTTTTGTGTACCGGCTAAAGTCACCATGCCCGTATCATGTGGACGCGGAGAAAGTTCCGAGAAATACACCCCATTTTCATGACTCAAGAAAAATTCAACTCCCCAAAGACCGGCACCCGTCAGAGCGCGTGTTACTTTTTCAGCCATTTCCTGTGCTTCTTTCAAGTGAGCAGGATCAATGTGAGCCGGCTGGAAACTTTCGCGATAGTCTCCTCCTTTCTGTACATGACCGATAGGAGGACAAAATAATGTAGGGCCATTCTTCTGCGTTACAGTAAGCAGAGTTATTTCGCTATCAAACTTTATAAATTCTTCAATAATAAGTTCCTTTATATCACCACGACTACCGTTGCAACCATATTCCCAGGCATGTTCCAGTTCATCCGCACTCTTCACAAGAGACTGTCCTTTTCCTGAAGAAGACATCAATGGTTTCACCACACAAGGAAAACCTATTTTCTCAGAAGCAGCTTTCAACTCATCGAAAGATTTGGCATAAAAATATTTAGCAGTTTTCAAGCCCAATTCCTGGGCAGCAAGATCACGGATAGCCTTGCGATTCATAGTAAAATTCACAGCACGCGCACTGGGTACTACCTGAATACCTTCTTTTTCAAAACCATAAAGACGCTCTGTGCGGATGGCCTCAATTTCCGGTACAATAATATCCGGCTGATGTTTGCGTACTACACGTTCCAAAGCATCGCCGTCAAGCATACTGAACACCTCACACTCATCAGCCACTTGCATGGCAGGCGCTCCGGCATAGGAATCGCAGGCAATGATATATTGGCCTTTGCGTTGGGCAGAAATAACGAACTCCTTACCCAGTTCACCGGAACCTAACAATAAAATTTTCTTCATTTTTGCTATGTGTTTATATTAAGAAGCACAAATGTACATAAAAAAATAAGTAGCTACAGCTTTAAATAATTGAAAAAACAAATGGATAGCTCATTTTTATCTGTATCTTTGTACCATAAACAATAGGGTTTATTCTGAAATCTTCTTTGTGCATGTTTGCCTTTGCGGGATTCCGCAAATTATTCCATTCCAAATTTGACCTCACAATCAGCTCCTTTGTTCATTATACGATTCAATTGTTGTATGCTAGTCCTGAATGATTGCATGCTACCATTAGTCAGAAAAACTAAGTGCAGTGTTTTTAAACTGCATAATATATAATAATTTTAGAATGGCAGTAAAAAGAGTAACATCAAGTAAAAGAGACAGAGAAAAAGCGAAACAGAGTAAGCGAGAAGAAAAACAGAAAAGAAAAGAAGAACGCTTGAGCAGCGGTAGCCGTAGCTTCGAAGAGATGCTGGCATACGTAGACGAAAACGGTATTCTTCATTCTACACCCGAAGGTGTAAAGCCTAAAGAGGAAATAGATGCTTCTGAAATAGAAATATCAATTCCTAAAAAAGGCGAAGCAGAAGAAATTCTGCCTTTAAACGGACGCATTGAACATTTTAATGTATCCAGAGGTTATGGTTTTATAAAAGATTTAGGAAGTGGTGAAAAATATTTTTTCCATATTACTTCTGCTCCTGAAGGTATAACAGAAGGAGACAACGTTACATTTGAAATTGAACGCGGTACGCGAGGTATGAACGCCGTGCGGATCTCAATCATTAATAAATAACAATTTTAACTTACAAAAAGAAATGAACATTTATGTTGCAAACTTAAGCTGGAACACAAACAGTGACAGCTTACAGGAATTATTTTCACAGTATGGCGAAGTAACTTCAGCCTACATTATTAACGACAGAGAGACGGGACGTTCACGCGGTTTCGGCTTCGTAGAAATGCCGAATGATGAAGAAGGTCAGAAGGCTATTGACACTCTTAACGAAACAGAATTTGAAGGCAAGAATATCGCAGTAAGCGTAGCTCGCCCCAGAACAGAAAGACCCGCAGGCGGCAACCGTGGTGGTGGTTACGGCGGCGGTAACCGTGGTGGCGGTTACGGCGGTGGCAACCGTGGCGGTGGTTACGGCGGCGGCAATCGTGGTGGTGGCTATGGCGGCGACCGCGGTGGAAGATATTAATCTTACAGCTAAACAACAAATGAGAACTGTTCGGAATAATTTCCGGACAGTTTTTTTATACCCCCATTCCATCTATTATATATCAATAATATCTATATTTGCATATATGACAACAAGCAAACATATTATACTGATTATACTGACACTTTCACTGCTACTGTGCAATGTGTGCATCTACGCTGCTACAGTCAACTACTCCGTGCGCGGAAAAGTCATTGATAAACAATCCCGGCAACCGGTAGCATACGCCAATGTAGTGGTTACAGGTATCCCAGGAAAAGGAGCATCCACAGATTCACTGGGTATATTCCATATAGAACAAGTACCACCTGGGATTTATCGTTTCGAAGCAACGCTGATAGGATATAAAAGTGCTGTAACTTCCGAGTATCTGGTTTCTGCCTCTACACCTTTCATTGAGATTGAGATGGAAGAAGATGAAAATATGCTGGCTGCAATTGTGGTTACCCCCTCTCCTTTCAGGAAAACGGTGGAGAGTCCGGTAAGTATGCGTATTATTGGGCTACAAGAGATAGAAAAAAGTCCGGGTGGAAACCGGGATATTTCGCGAATTGTGCGGGCATATCCAGGTGTATCGTTCTCACCTATCGGATACAGAAACGATTTGATTGTACGGGGTGGATCACCTTCGGAAAATCGTTTCTATATGGATGGAATAGAAATCCCGAATATCAATCACTTTGCTACACAAGGAGCATCAGGTGGCCCGGTTAGCATCGTTAATGCAGATTTGATACGGGAAATCAGTTTCTATACCGGAGCATTTCCTGCGGATCGTTCCGGAGCAATGAGTTCTGTATTAGATTTCCGTTTGAGAGATGGTAATCCGGATAAACAGACTTATAAAGCAACCTTGGGAGCTTCCGAAGTATCCTTCAGTGGTAACGGACACCTGAGTGATAAAACGACGTACCTGTTCTCTATCCGACAATCGTATCTTCAATTATTATTCAAGGCATTGGGGCTACCTTTCCTGCCTAATTTCATTGACGGGCAATTCAAACTAAAGACAAAATTATCAGCACATGATGAACTGACTGTACTGGGTCTGGTAGGAATTGATAAAATGAAACTGAACACGGACGAGAAAGGAGAAGATGCGGAATATATATTAAGTTATCTCCCTACCATTCATCAGGAAACATTCACCATAGGAGCATCTTATCGCCATTATGCAGGAAAACACGTACAGACACTCACGCTAAGTCATAATTATCTGAATAACCGTAATGTGAAATATCTGAATAACGATGATTCTTCCGAAGATAATCTAACCCTCCGTCTGCGATCTGTAGAGCAAAAGACTACCTTTCGTTTCGAAAATCGAACAAGACTGGGGCAATGGACTTTGAAAGAAGGTGCCGAAGTGAATTATTCTAATTACACCAACCGTACCAAACAACGGATACTCAGTTCCAGTTCTATCTACCACACGGATTTGAACATATTCAGCTGGGGTGGCTTCTTCTCCACAGACTATATCAGCACGAATAAACGGTTCTCCGCTTCAGCAGGTATCCGGACAGATGGCAATAATTACAATCAGGAAATGAAGGAGTTATGGAAGCAACTTTCTCCCCGTTTTTCATTATCCTATGATCTTACCAAACAATGGGCATTAAGTGGAAGTGCAGGTTTATACTATCAACTCCCCCCATATACAGCTTTAGGATTTAAAGACAATGACGGCATCTATATAAATAAGAACCTTAAATACATGCAGGTTTTGGAAACCAGTCTTGGGCTTGATTGGCATTTGGAGGACAGGTTGATGATCTCGGCAGAAGGATTCCTCAAACAATATGGACGCATGCCCCTTTCCGTACGGGATAATATCCCATTGGCATGTAAAGGAGATGATTATGGTACTGTAGGTAACGAAGTACTGATTCCTACAGAGCGCGGACGAGCTTATGGCATAGAAACCATGTTGCGTTGGCAAGTACCGGGACAATTTAATTTTGTATCTTCACTCACATTATTCCGTAGTGAATTCCGTGATATCCCCTCTGCGTGGGATAATCGTTTTATCCTCAACGTCAGTGGCACCTACAATCTGCCTCGCCGTTGGAGCATTGGAGGCAAACTCAGTTATATCGGTAGTGCCCCTTATACTCCTTATGACGAAGATAAGTCTTCATTGGTTGAAGCATGGAATGCGCAAGGACGTCCCTATTATGATTATTCAAAGTATAATACGGAACGACTTCCTAACTTTGCCCAATTCGATGTTCGTATAGATAAGTCTTTCTATTTCCATCGTTGCATGGTAGGCTTTTACATTGATATACAGAATATAACAGGAAGCAAACTGAAACAGCAGGATGTGATTATGAGTACAGGAGTTATTGAAAATCCTTCTGCTCCCATTGGAGAACAAAGATATAAAATGAAGTATTTAAAACAGGAAAGTGGAACAGTTTTACCGTCAATCGGACTTACGGTGGAGTTCTAATAAAAAAAAACGCTTATAGCTGCGTTGCCCCTCACTTATATAAGCGTAAGCTTGCGCTTATATAAGTGAGGGGCAACGCAGCTATAAGCGTCGACCTACGCAGCCGCAAGTATCATTTATTGATGTTGATCTCTCAGCAAATCATTCACCGTCTTCACCGGATTGAATGTACTTAGAGGCACCTCTACAAATACCGTATTCCAGTCACTCATTGCACCGTTCCACAAACCGGGAAGTTCCAGTGCTTTAAGATCCTTACCATTCTTCGATTTGTAAGAAATAAAACCGGTAGCTTTATCTACGAAGTTTACAAGGTCAAACTTATGGCCTTTATAATCACGTACGGCACAAACCAGATCTACAGGATTGAAGTGCGTTCCTTTCTCAAACATTTCTTTTTTCTCCGGATCATCCATATCAATTTGAGAGCTTTCAAGAATTTGCAAAGAAATAGTTCCGTCACTGTTATATGCCAGGAACGGACCACCACCCGGTTCGCCTACATTCTTCACCATACCGCATACACGCATCGGACGGTTCAGCTTCTCTTTCAGATAAAGTACAAGTTCGGCATCTTCCAGATTCTTGGTTTCAGGGTTCTTACAGAAAAGTTTCTTTTGCAGGAATTGCAGTATTTCAATCACCTGTTCATGAGTATATCTGCCACTGTCCAAAAGTTCCAGATAAGCAAATGCCTTTTGTTGCAAAGCAACCAATACTCCGGCAATCAACTTTTTGTAGAGCACAGTATCACCTTTCAGCTTATCGGGCACCACATTATCGATATTCTTAATAAAGATCACATCTGCATCCAGGTCATTCAAATTTTCGATCAATGCACCATGGCCGCCCGGACGGAACAGCAACTTACCATTATCACGGAAAGGTTGATTATCCATATCGGCAGCAATTGTATCCGTACTCGGTTTCTGCTCAGAGAAAGTTACATTATAATCTACTCCGTATTTCTTTGCATAAACAGCCGCTTTATCTGCTACCAATGCTTCAAACAAACGGCGGTGTTCGGGAGAAACTGTAAAATGCACATTTACTTTACCATTCTTATTAGCTGCATAGAGCGCACCCTCTACAAGATGTTCTTCCAGCGGTGTACGGTTACCGTCTTCATATCTGTGGAATTTCAGCAGACCTTTCGGCAATGCACCGTAATTCAATCCTGCTGCTTCAAGCAGTGCAGCAACTACGGCTTTATAGTTTCCTTCAGACACCAACGCAGAAATATCTTTTCCAGACATCTTCTCACAGGCAGCATTCAAATCATCATAGAAAGCAAATTTTTCAATCTGTTCAAAGAATGTCTTTTCAAATTTAGTTTCAGGAGCATCATAATCAGCTCCGAGAAATTCGAACAAATTCTTGAACATACGGCTCGCTGCGCCTGATGCAGGAACAAACTTCACTACTACCTTATCTGTCCGGGTATAAGCGTCCCATGCATCGAGATAGAGCTTTTGCTCATCTGCTGCAGGAGCCAGAATTCCTTTTTCCAGAGAAGCGGCAGCAGCCAGCTTCAAATATGGAAAACCTTTCTCGAAACAAGCCAGTTGTTCGGCTATCTGTTCTTCTGAGATACCTTTTTGCGTAAGCAACTCTTTGTCTTGCGGTGTTATCATATTATCTATTTTTATTAATTGATTGCCAAAAATACAAAAAAACTGCAAGCCCTATCAAGAAAAAGAAGAAAAAAACTACCTTTACACCACAAAAATGGACGATTATGGAAAGAGATGAATTTTTCACTACCGAAGAGAAGAAATTGCTCTTCTCTCTCTACCGAAAATTATTACAGTTGACCGGTGAAACATTACAGAAGGGTGACTGCAGAAAACTGAAAACACATCTTATCAACTCTATAAAGGATAACCGGGTTCAACGCGACACTTTTGGATTGAATCCACTGGTTAAGGATATGCAGACTGCCGTTATCGTTGCCGAAGAAATCGGAATGAAGCGGGCGTCGATTCTGGGCATTATGTTGCACGAAAGCGTGAGAAACGGAGCTTGTACTCCGGAAGAGGTGCAGGCTGCTTTCGGTGAAGACGTTGCCGGTATTATCCGTGGACTGATACGCGTAAATGAACTTTATTCCAAGAGCCCGACTATCGAATCGGAAAACTTTCGCAATCTATTACTCTCTTTTGCGGAAGATATGCGCGTAATCCTGATAATGATTGCTGACCGCGTGAATATCATGCGGCAGATTAAAGATAGCAAGAACGACGAAGCCCGCCGCCAAGTAGCCAATGAGGCTGCATATCTCTATGCTCCCCTCGCTCATAAATTAGGGTTGTATAAGCTGAAATCGGAACTGGAAGACCTCTCCCTGAAATATACGGAAAAAGAGGTCTATTATCATATTAAAGATAAACTGAACGAAACAAAAGCATCCCGCGATAAGTATATTGCAGCTTTTATCACCCCGATGCAGAAAAAGCTGGAAGAGGCCGGACTACATTTCCACATCAAAGGACGTACAAAGTCCATCCACTCCATCTATCAAAAAATGAAGAAGCAGAAATGCCCTTTCGAAGGAGTGTATGACCTTTTTGCCATACGTATCATTCTGGACTCACCTGTGGAGAAGGAGAAACAGGAATGCTGGCAAGCCTATTCCATTGTAACAGATATGTATCAACCCAATCCTAAACGTCTGCGCGACTGGTTATCCGTACCCAAAAGTAATGGCTACGAATCATTGCACATCACCGTGATGGGCCCTGAAGGCAAATGGGTAGAAGTACAGATACGTACTGAACGCATGGATGATATTGCTGAACGAGGCTTGGCCGCCCACTGGCGTTATAAAGGTGTGAAAGGTGAAACAGGATTGGATGAATGGCTGACTACGGTACGTGAGGCTTTGGAAAATTCAGATAGCAATGGATTGGAAGCTATGGACCAGTTCAAACTGGATTTGTATGAGGATGAAGTCTTCGTGTTCACCCCGAAAGGTGATCTGTTTAAGTTAGGTAAAGGTGCCACAGTGCTGGATTTTGCTTTTCATATCCATAGTAAATTGGGATGCAAGTGTATCGGTGCAAAAGTTAATGGCAAGAATGCGCAACTTCGTCAGGTACTGAACAGTGGTGATCAGGTAGAAATCATGACTTCGAATACCCAGACACCGAAACAGGACTGGCTGAACATCGTGACTACCTCCAAAGCACGTACCAAGATACGCCAAGCTTTGAAAGAGATGGTTGCCCGCCAGCATGCCTTCGCCAAAGAAACTATTGAAAGGAAATTCAAAAACCGGAAAATAGAGTATGATGAAGCTGTCATGATGCGCCTCATTAAACGCCTCGGTTTCAAGACTGTGACTGACTTCTATCAAAACATTGCCGATGAAACATTGGATGTAAACGAAATTATCGACAAATATCTGGAACAACAGAGACGGGAAAATGATACGCATGACGACATTATATACCGTAGTGCTGAAGGATATAACCTACAACAAACGCAGAATGATGAAATCACTCGTTCAAAAGAAGATGTACTGGTAATCGATCAGAATCTGAAAGGGTTGGACTTCAAGTTAGCACGTTGCTGTAACCCGATTTATGGAGATGATGTATTTGGCTTTGTGAGTGTGACCGGTGGTATTAAGATACATCGTAGCGATTGTCCCAATGCCACTCAACTACGCGAACGATTCGGATACCGGATTGTAAAAGCACGTTGGGCAGGTAAATCGCAAGGTACACAATATCCTATAACGCTTCGTGTGGTAGGCCATGATGATATTGGTATTGTAACTAACATCACCTCGATCATATCTAAAGAAAATGATATTTCTCTACGCTCCATCGGTATAGACTCTCATGACGGACTATTCTCCGGCACTATGACAATTATGGTAGGCGATACGGGACGTTTGGAAACACTTATAAAGAAGCTGAGAACAGTAAAAGGAGTGAAACAAGTTTCAAGAAATTGAATATGAAATACGATTTTAAGAAACAAATCAGAAGCTTTGGATACGCCTGGAAAGGCCTCCGGCAATGTATTGGGAAAGAACAGAACCTTAGTTTCCATCTGATTACTACAATAATCGTGATAGGTGCAGGGTTTCTTTTTGACATTACACGTACGGAATGGATGATCATTATCCTTTGTATTGGTGTGGTCGTAGCTGCGGAACTTTTCAATACAGCAATTGAAAGATTGGTGGATCTGGTATCACCGGAGCGTCATCCCATTGCAGGACAAGTAAAAGATATTGCCGCCGGTGCAGTGCTGGTATGCGCTGTTGCGGCGGCAATCATTGGAGGGATTATTTTTATCCCATATTTGTTTTGACACGGGTTTATCTCACTCGTCTTCTCTTATAATAGGGACGTGTCAGTAGAAAATAAAACAGTAGTGCTACAATGATTCCCACACCTATGATTTTATAGATCAATTGAAAATCTGCATAAAAGTGTGGCTGCCCAACACAGGAACCGTCTTCATACATAGAATACAGTTCTATGTTGTTTGACAGGAAGCAACATACTGCAATACCTATTAAAATCCCCGTTTCCATAGCCAAATGGCAAGTTGTATTGGCTGTTCCACGCTGGCAATGCTGCGAAAGCTTGACGAATATCTTCGTAAGAGGTATTGTAAGTATCACCAAAACAAGCAGGAAGAAAGTCGCACTGTAATCCCCATCCTTTATTATAGGTATTACTATCCCCGACACAAAAGCTATCAGCACTACATTGAGGGCAGGCAGCCAAGCCCGTGACAGTAAAAAACGGTCGATATTACAACGTCCTATACCTATAGGGGCACGGAAAGCAACATACACCCGCAATGCAAACAGTATACTAAATATACCGCACAATGCGGAAAGATACACTACCATACTGAAGCCTTTGAGCTGGAACATCCATACTCCTACTCCCACTCCCACCAGCATACCCAGACGAGCCGCCAAAGCATACGTCATATTCCCTGCGCTACGGCGCGGAGAATTTGTAATATCAATAGCAACTGTAATTCCCGCTGTGGCTGCTAATCCGAAAGTTCCTCCCTGCACAACGGCAAGTAACAGCAATTTCGTAAAAGTATCAGCAAATAGATAACCCACCGTCGCTGCCAACATTATAAATGTAGAGTAGACAAGCACGTGCTTTCGCTTATATGCATCTCCCAGATATGCGTGAAATGGCCCTACAAGGAACATACCCACCGCAAACACCAAAAACATACTACCCATCTGTGCAGTAGAAACGCCTAAGCGTGACACCATCACCGCAGGTAGTACCGGAAATAGCATATATAGGGATGCAAACAACAGGAAATTAGCCATGCATATTCGCATAAATCCCAGCGACCAAAGATTATCAATATTGCTCTTTCTCATTCGGGAAATCTAAGTTCTTCACATCAGATATATAACGGCTTATAGCATCAGTCATTATCGTATGCAAATCGGCATAACGACGTAAAAAACGAGGACGGAAACCATTATTCATACCCAGCATATCCTGAATTACCAGCACCTGTCCGTCTACTCCACTACCGGCACCAATACCAATAATAGGAATAGTAAGTTCACTTGCTACACGTTCTGCCAATTCCGCCGGAATTTTCTCTAACACAATGGCAAAGCATCCTGCCTCTTCCAGCAGATGGGCATCACGTACCAGTTTCTCAGCTTCGGCATCATCCTTAGCACGAACAGTGTAAGTACCATACTTATTGATAGATTGCGGCATCAGTCCCAGATGCCCCATAATAGGAATACCTGCGCTCAAAATACGCTTTACAGTACCTATTATTTCTTCGCCACCTTCCAGTTTCAAGGCATCTGCATGACTCTCTTTCATAATGCGGATGGCAGAAGCAAGACCTTCCATCTCATTGCCCTGGTAAGAACCGAAAGGCATATCCACTACAACCATAGCACGTTTTACTCCGCGAACTACGGACTTAGCATGATAGATCATCTGATCAAGGGTGATCGGAAGTGTCGTCACATTACCAGCCATTACATTACTGGCAGAATCACCCACAAGGATTACATCCATACCTGCACCATCCACAATCTGTGCCATAGTGTAATCATAGGATGTCAACATAGAAATTTTTTCGCCTCTTTGCTTCATTTCAACAAGGCGATGAGTAGTCACTTTACGAGTGTCATCTGAAATATATCCAGCCATAGTTTCATTTACAATTTAATCATTTACAATGTACAATTTTGACTGTGTACAGATACACGTTGCAAATCATATATCGTAAATTGTAGTTCGTACTTTTATTTATCGCCGCAAAGGTAATCCTTTTTCCCTTTACTTGTGCAATTCAGTTAATTTATCGTAAGTGAATCCCTGGAAATCATCCAGAACATAGTGGCACAACGGGGTAATTTCTTCCCGTGAGTTAGTGGTAGCCAGACCAATAACTGTAGCTCCGGAAGCCATTCCGGCTTTCAGCCCATTAAAGGAATCCTCAAAAACATAAGTTGTTTCAGGCGTAGTGTCAAATACTTCCATACCAAGCAGAAAACAATCGGGTGCAGGTTTAGAAGCAGTGAACATTTCTGCCGTGAGAATACGGTCGAACATACTTTTGATTTCAGGTTTAGCACGGTATACAGCTTCCATTTTCTTATCATTGGAACTGGTAACTACAGCCATTTTCACACCATTACGGTGAAGATCGGCAATAAATTCCTCCACTCCAGGAATAAAATCGTATGACATATCCTGTTCGAAGCGGTCGAGACCTACAGTGATTTCCTCTCTCTCTTTTGTCATACCGGGAAAGAAGGTATCGTAGATATACATCAGGGTCTGCCCCTTTACACGACTTTCCAGATCTTCCATACCTAAGTAATCTACTCCCATTTTATGCCAAAAAACGCTGTACTGCGTCTCTGTGTCGACAACGACACCGTCGAAATCGAAGAGAACGGCGATGTTTTTAGTTTCAGCCATATAAACTTTCTTTTACCTTATAATGTTAATACCTTATCTATTACGACACAAAGGTCATAATAATCCTTGAACCGAGCAAATAAATGAGTAACTTTGCTGCGAATGCAGATACGCGGACGACACGGACCGGAGCGGACGAACGCGGACTCATCACTTTCTTTAGATAAATAGTTATGGATAATAACCCTCACATATTAGGTACCGAGAGCATCGGAAAACTGCTGTTACAGTATTCAATACCCGCTATTATCGGTATGACGATAACTTCTCTGTACAACATTATCGACAGCATTTTCATAGGTCATGGTGTAGGTGCAATGGGTATTGCCGGATTAGCTATTACATTCCCTTTGATGAACCTTGTGGTAGCATTCTGTACGCTGGTATCGGCAGGTGGTTCTACCATTTCCTCCATCCGTCTGGGGCAGAAAGATTTAGACGGAGCAACTGAGGTATTGGGAAACACACTGATGTTTTGCCTAATCAATGCAGTAGTATTCGGCGGACTTGCTTTTCTATTTCTGGATGATATATTAAGATTCTTCGGTGCCAGTTCCGAAACATTACCTTATGCACGTGACTTCATGCAAATTATCCTGGCAGGCACCCCAATTACTTATACAATGATCGGGCTAAACAATATTATGCGTGCCACAGGATATCCTAAAAAGGCGATGTTGACTTCCATGGTAACAGTGGTCTGTAACATCATCCTTGCTCCTATCTTCATTTTCCATTTTGACTGGGGAATTCGTGGAGCAGCTACGGCAACCGTTATTTCACAGTTCATCGGTATGGTATGGGTTGTGAAGCATTTCCTTGATAAGGATAGTTTCGTTCGTTTCCGTCCGGACTTTTGGAAACTGAAGAAACGCATCATCAGTAGCATCTTTTCAATCGGCATGTCTCCTTTCCTCATGAATGTATGTGCCTGTGTCATTGTGATTATCATTAACAATACGTTACAACGTCACGGAGGCGATATGGCCATCGGAGCTTACGGTATCATCAATCGCCTGCTTACACTCTATATAATGATTGTATTAGGTCTGACTATGGGTATGCAACCAATTGTTGGATATAACTTTGGAGCACAGAAACACGACCGTGTGAAGCAAACGTTGAAACTGAGCATCCTGACCGGTGTGTGTATCACAAGCAGTGGTTTCCTCATTTGCGAACTTTTTCCACATGCAGTATCCGTTATCTTCACGAACGATCAAGAACTGATTGACATTGCTTCTCGCGGTGTCCGCATCTGCGTGCTGATGTTCCCATTGGTGGGCGCACAGATTGTAATCGGTAATTTCTTCCAAAGTATCGGAAAAGCTAAAATCAGTATATTCCTTTCGCTCACCCGGCAACTTTTATATCTGCTTCCCGGTCTGATTTTCTTTCCCCGTTTCATGGGACTGGATGGAATTTGGACCAGTATGCCCGTTGCCGATTTCTTTGCTTTCCTAACAGCACTCACAGTACTGTGTATGTATATACGAAAGGTTACCCGAACACAGGAAACAGTTACTCACTCTTAATACTCTTCACCGGATTCTCATTAGCAATGTGCCATGCCTTAATTATGACACACATGATAATAAACATAAGCAGAGTCACAGCAACACCCATATACCCCATTACAGGCAGGGAAATAGCATCCCTAAACTGACTGATCCAAACTTCACCGGCTTTGAATGCTCCGATTGTACCAATCGTTACAGCCGGAATTGCCAACCACAAGACATCACGCGTCAGTAGGCGCAGCACACCGCTCACTTCTGCTCCATTCACCTTACGAATAGCTATTTCCTTGGAGCGCAAACGAATTTCATCATTTACATAGCCAATGAGCCCCATAAGAATGATAAACAAGATTGTAACAGATGCCAATAAAGTGACATCACGGAATATGCGAACGGATTCCGAATAACTTCGCATCTCTTTTTCCATTGAACGAAACAGTAACTCATTCTGCGGATACACATGCTGCATCTCTTCATTCAGCCGGATAAGATTATCGTCAAAAGGCTTCTTCAGGCGCACATGTAGAGTGCTTTCTATGCCTTCTGTCCAAGCTATCATAACCGGATCACTATCATCCGGTGCAAGAGGAAAACTGAACGAATCCAAAATACCTACTACTGTACCCAGATCATTTACGTGTTCACCTATACCGGTACCCTCCCATTTCATCTTTTCTACAAAAGTGCGGTTTACAAGTAATTGTCCACTACCCGATAAGTTTTTACCTGCTTTAAGTCGTAAGCCGATAAAATCCAGATAATCCGTATCGAATATAGAAAAGCGAGGAGAAAAAAGCCGGTTTCCTTGATTATCAGTCACCATGTGAGGAGCATAAAATCCCAGTAGCGATGCACTGGCAGAAGCCACAGACTCTACATAGGGTAATCCTAAAAGAACACTACGCAAGTTATCCGGATTTTCTAATCGGTGGTAAACGTATGCAACGCGTTCAGGACGGAAACCACGATCACGTCCGGTTGCATAATTATATTGTATAAATACCACCAGCATCATGCCCAGTATGAATGCCGCACCTCCAAACTGTATGAATAATAGTACCCGCTTCCAACCACGACGTCCGGAAGTATAGCGATGGAACACTTGCGTCACCGGTATACGCGAAAACAAAATACCAGGCAAACATCCTCCCAACAGAAATAAGAGAGCAACTACAGACAAAGGTGCCCACAAGTTCTGCCAGGCAAAGAGAACACTCAACGGAATAGATGCCAGTTCTTCCATTTTTTCATGGAAAACATACACCAACACTCCTATCAATAATAGTGCCAGTAGAATCACTACCGCTGTCTCCATCAGAAACATGGAGAAAATGCTACGTTCGGATGCTCCACTGCACTTGTGTACACCAATGGATTTTGCACGTTGCGTCAGTGAAGCTATTGATATCAACACATAATTTAGTGTTGTTGTGAAAAGTAACACTACGCCGAGCAATGCCATGATCCAGATCATTTTCCGTACCGTCGGCTTGGCAAGGTGCAGACTACGCATAGGATCCACAGTAACTTTCAGTTCCAACCCGCTCTCTTCCGGAATATGACGGGCAATAGCAACTGAGAGATGCTTATTCAATTTATTAGCATCAGTAGGATTTCGTAAACGTACGTATCCGTCGTAATTACCACCACTGTTCCAGCCTAAAGACCAACGGGTATGCCGTTCGATGCTGGGAAAAGAGACAATAGCTTCAGGACGGGTATATAATTCTGTATTCAGTGGCACATCAGCATAGACACCTTTTACGAGCATAGGTACCGTAGTACCACCAATTGAGTAATTCAATGTCTTCCCTAATGGTGACTCACTGCCGAAAATAGTGCGTGCCGATGTATGGGACAAGAATATTGCATCCGGATTTGCCAATTCCTGTGGATTTCCCTCCAATACTTCGATACCGAGGGTGACAAAGTAAAGAGTATCTGCCATCACTGTAGGTAACATGAACTTATGTTCTCCCAAGCGATACTCCTTACCAAAAAGAGAACAGCTGGTAGTAGCACTCTGTACCTCATCAGGAAACTCCTCTGCAATGGCAGCAGGAATAGTTTGGATGGTATTATACCCCTCTCCACCACTCAACACTCCCTTATTCATCCAACCGGTCTTGACAATGTAAAGATTCTCCGGTTCATGATAGAAATTATCAAAACTCAACTCGAAAACAATACGTGCAAAAAGGAAAACAGACATCAGTAGCCCTAATGACAAAGAAATAACTTTAATGATATTTGATCCGCGTCCGCGAAGCAAAGTTTGCAGGGTATAATAAAGGTGTCTCATAATGATAACTTTTATCTATTATAATAATTTATTCGCTCTTAATACTCTTCACCGGATTTTCATTTGCAATGCTCCATGCTTTCCATACAACACATGCCGTAATGATCATTAAATTAGCAATAGCTACCAATACATACACTGATCCTCCCAGAGGTACTTGTATTGCAAAGAGATCCATCCATATTCCATTTACATACCACGCCCCCACAGTACCCATGATGACTGCCGGCACCGCTACCCAAAGTACATCACGCGACAACATTTCTAAGATGGTAGACGACTCTGCACCGTTCACCTTGCGGATAGCAATTTCTTTGGAACGACGGCGTACCTCGTCGGTAGTATAACCGATCAAGCCCATCAGCATGACAAAAAACATGACTACCGCTGCCAGTACAGTAGCATTACGAAAGACACGGACGATATTATAATTCTCCGCCATATCCTGTTCCAGAGAGCAGAAATCTACTGTTTTCGTAGGGAAAGCAGCGGATGCCTCACTATTCAGCCGCCTCAGGTTCTCCGCAAAAGGCTCTTTCAGGCGTACATGGATACAAGCACCAAACCGTCCGCATCGTACAATAAGTGGCTGCTGCGGCACATAAAATGATGCTGTATGAAAATCTTTGAGCACTCCCACAACACGCAGATCTCCCAGACTTGTATTTCCTTGATGCACTATACGTCCCACGATATCATCTCCCCAGCGCATAGTCTTGGCAAATGTTTCATTCACCACAGCCTCATTGCGTTCCCGTGCCATACGACCTTCCTTTATCACCATACCCATCATTTTAGGGTAGTTTTCTGTCTCTACACAGTAGCGTGATGAGAAAAGTGACTGCCCGCTTTCATCCATTATCCTCATACCACTCATGCCGATACAGGGTGGATAACTGGCAGATTCCACATCCTCCACATAAGGGAGTCCGCAAAAGAACTGACGGGCAGCATCGCGTTCGGAGTCACTATCAAAATAGATATCGGACGTAGCTATACTCCGGGCATCATATCCAGTATTTTTATTCAACACATAGTGATACTGGGCCATGATGACACACATCAGTCCACAGATAAAAGCCACACCCAAAAACTGAATAAAAAGCAACGGACGCTTCCACCCTTTCTTCCCTTCCGTGTAGTGACGAAAAACCTGTGACACCGGTATTCGCGAAAACATTCGTCCCGGTAGCACACCGCCCACAATAAACAAACCTAGCACTACCACCAATGGTACCCAGATACGTCCAAACACAAACAGGGATGTCAACCGGACTTCCATCGTCTCCTCTATCATCTCACGGAAATTCAGCAACAGCAATACCATCAGTATCAATGACAATAAGATAACAATACCTGTCTCCAGCAGGAACATTGAAAATACGGTACCGCCTGATGCACCATTACACTTATGTACTCCCACCGCCTTAGCACGATACGAGAGTGAAGAAATAGAAATAAGTACATAATTCATTGCTGCAATGAAGAGGATGGCCAGACCGAGGATAAGTGTAATGGCATTCATACGCTTTACCATGTCACCACTGCGATATACATCACGCAAAGGCTTCACAATAGAGGTATAACTCGAATTATCTTTCCCATTCTGAGGAAGATAATTATGAATCACAGTCTCTAGGCGTGCATTGAACTTCTCAACATCTACCTTCACACCCGGACGAAAGCGGATATATTGAAAGAAAGAATCACCTCCTTCCCATGAATATTCCGCCCAGTCACGACTCCATGCACTGACAATAGAAATGACAGCTTCAGGGTTCATGGTGGAGTTCTCTGGCAAAGCAGCATAAATACCCTTTACAGTGAGCTGCAGTTGTTTATCATAGTTTATCACTTTACCCACGGGGTCTTCATCACCAAACATTTTCTGTGCCAGACGATCACTCAGAAAGACCACATCCTTCTGTTGAAGTTCATGCAACGGATCACCTCTAAGGACTTCGATGCCCAATGTCTGGAAAAAGAGTGAGTCTGCCATTACAGCGTAATCCTTAAAACGTACACTACCATTATAAAGCGGTCCAAAAGCCATGTATTTGCAAACACTGACAGCCGCTTCCACTTCTTGGGGAAAGTTCTCCAAGACGGCACCTGCCACAGGAGGCAGGTTCAGTTCACCCGGTTCCCCCTGTTCACCGTTGATAGTGAAGATAGAGAAGAGCTGATAGATGCGGTCCGGATCACGGTAGCAAGTATCATAACTTTGCTCGAAAACAACACGAACAAAAAGCAGAATGCTCATCGTCAGTGCCAAGCCCAGAGAGAGAACTTTGATGATATTGCTGCCGCGCCCACGGAGCAGTGTTTGAATTACATAGTATATCTGCTTCATACGTTTATTCGCTTTTAATACTATTCACCGGATTTTCATTCGCTATCCGCCATGACTTCCAGATGACGCAAGCAACAATAAGTAACAGGATAACCAATGCTATCAGCACATATACCGGCCACGAAAGCGGCACCTGTGCAGCAAACTGATCCATCCACATCTCATTGACGTACGCCGAGGCAATAATACCGATAATGACAGCCGGTCCCGCTACATAAAGGACATCCTTTGAAAGTAACTCCAATATCCCCGAAGATTCCGCCCCATTCACTTTACGAATGGCAATTTCTTTGGAACGACGGCGTACTTCATCCGTAGTATAACCTATCAGGCCCATCAGCATGACAAAGAACATGGTTACCGCCGCCAATATGGTAGCATTGCTAAAGACACGAACCGGATTATACCGTTCCAATATTCGTTGTTCCAATCCGGCAAAATCAATCGTTTTGTCCGGATAAGCTTCGCTTACGTCTTTGTTCAGACGCCGCAAATTCTCAGCAAAAGGTTCTTTGAGACGCACATGGACAGTATTACCGAAAGTACGGGTATATCCGAACATTATGACATCCTGTGGCTGGTAATAGGAACCTATATGAAAATTTTTCAATATACCCACGACTTTAAAATTCTTGCCTTCTGTACGTAACGGGTGGTTCAAAGCCTTGTCTCCCCAACGCATCCTCTCCGCAAAAGCCTCATTCACTACTATTTCATCTGCTGCACGCGGAGCACGACCTTCCTTCATTGTCATACCCATCATGTTAAAGTAATCTTCAAGAGCAAAACTGTAGCGTGTTGAGAAGAGGGACTGTCCACTTTCGCCTTCAATCATTGAGCCACTATAGCTCCAGATAGGGGTACTGACCGCAGAAGAAACTTCTTCGACATAAGGCAGACCACGGAAAAACTGCAATGCCGGTCCACTCTCCTCCTCACTACCAAAATAAGCATTCCCCACCGCTACACGCTGCGGATTATATCCCATATCTTTATCTTTCACATAATTGTACTGCGCCATCACTACATACATCAGTCCACAGATAAAGGCCACACCTGCGAACTGGATAAAAAGTAATGGACGTTTCCACCCTTTCTTACCTTCCGTATAGCGACGAAAAACCTGCGACACCGGTATCCGCGCAAATAATCTACCTGGCAATACTCCCCCCACAACAAAAAGAACCAACACTACAGCAAGCGGTACCCAAATACGATCGGGTGCAAAAAGTACACTCAGCTTGGCTGCGGTAGTATCTTCTATAAACTCCTGAAAGTTAAGCAATATCAATCCCATTAACACCAGAGCCAGTACAATGATAATACCTGTCTCCAGAAGAAACATTGAGAATACAGTACCTCCACTTGCACCACTACACTTATGTACTCCCACCGCTTTCGCGCGGTAAGTAAGCGAGGAGATGGATATCAATACATAGTTTAGTGTTGCAACAAAAAGAATTGCAAGAGCTAGGATACTCATAATGCTATCCATCCGTTTCACTTGGTCTTCGTTTCGATATACATCACGGATAGGTTTCACAAAAGCTGTATAGCCATAAGCTTTCTTATCCTCTTCCGGTCGATATTTCTGTATCATGTCATCCAGTCGGGCATTGATAATCTCTTTGTCAGCTCCCGGACGGAAACGGATATATTCGTAGTAACTGTCTCCCCCACGCCAGGAATAGTTACCCCAACTGCGACTCCAAGCTGTGGGCATAGATACAACTCCCTCGGGACGCATCGTAGTGTTTTCCGGTAAAGCGGCATAAGTCCCCTTCACTGTAAATGCTATTTCTTTATTGTAGCTCAGCACTTTTCCAATAGGATTTTCGCCGCCAAAGATTTTCTGTGCTAAGCGGTCGCTCAGAAAAATAACATCCGGTTGTACCAGTTCATCCTCCGGATTTCCGCTCAGTACCTCAATACCCATAGTTCGGAAAAAAAGTGAGTCTGCCAACAGTATCTCGTCATCGAAACGAACACTGCCATTATACAACGGACCACCGAGAAAATAGGCGATACTGGTGGCTGCTTCCACTTCTTTCGGGAAGTTTTCCAATATGGCACCTGCCACGGGGCCACAGTTTTGCTTTTGAGGCTCAAACTGTTCACCATCAGCTGAAAAAATAGAGAATATCTGATATAAATTGTCATAGTCTTTGTAGAAGGTGTCGTAACTTTGTTCAAAAGCCACACGAGAAAACAGCAAAATACTCATCGTCAATCCCAATCCAAGGGAAATGACTTTGATAATATTCGAACCGCGTCCACGTAATAAAGTCCTTATGACATAATAGATTTGTTTCATACTTTACTATTGTAATAATCGTAACTTACATTTCCTGTGCTGCAACACTTGCCACTATACTGCCATCGAACAAATGAATCGTACGATGGGCGAAAGAAGCATCGTGCTGAGAGTGTGTCACCATGATAATAGTAGTTCCTTCCCGGTTCAACTCTGTCAGCAGATTCATCACTTCTGTACCATTCTTAGAATCCAGATTACCGGTCGGCTCATCGGCAAGTATCAACTTAGGATTAGTAACCACAGCACGAGCAATGGCTACACGTTGCTGCTGACCACCGGAAAGCTGTTGCGGGAAGTGTTTGGCACGATGACTGATATTCATTCGTTTCAGTATATCTTCCACCATCCGGCGACGTTCGGAAGCTCTGATGCCCAGGTAAGTCAAAGGCAATTCCACATTTTCATACACATTCAGTTCGTCTATCAGATTGAAGCTTTGGAATACAAAACCCAGTTTACCTTTACGAACGCGTGTACGCTCTTTTTCTTTCAGATTCCCTACTTCCTGTCCCAGAAGTTTATATGAACCTTCCGTCGGATTATCCAGTAATCCCAGAATATTCAACAGGGTTGATTTTCCGCAACCTGACGGTCCCATAATAGCTGCAAACTCTCCCTCTTTCACTTCAAGGTTCACGTGGTTCAATGCTACTGTTTCCACTTCCGATGTACGGAATACTTTACTGATGTCATTAATTTCAATCATGATGTTCTTCAAATTATGAGTTATTAGTTATTTCTCTTAATCTACTCTTTAGCATATTAAGATTAATACACGCAATACTTTAACTATATAAATGCAGAAAGCGTGCCAAAACTTAAAATCCGTTTATTATCAAGGAATTAGCTTTCCAAGCCCAGCCATCAAGTGTCTAATAATTAGACAACTCCGTCTAAAAAATAGACAACTATCGAATAATTAGTGTAGCATGAAAGGACAGAAAAAAGGAATATAAGACAATCATTAATCAAAAAGAAAACTCTATCTTTGCATCCAGTTTTCAATATAGAGATTATATATACTATTAATATCATTCACATGAAACTATCTAAACTCTTATTCATCCCGCTCATAGGTCTGTTTATGGGCGGTTGCGACATGATAGACTACCATCCTTATGATGTGCGTATCAGTGGTCCGACGGATATCAACAACCGCAATATAGCAAAAATAGAAGCCAATTGTAAAGACAAGACGACAATCCGTTTTGTTACCATGGGTGATTCACAACGTTGGTATGATGAAACCCAGGATTTTGTCAATCACCTCAATAAACGAGATGACATTGATTTCGTCATCCATGGCGGAGATTTCAGTGATTTTGGTGTCACAGACGAGTTCCTGTGGCAACGTGATATCATGAATAAGCTGAAAGTTCCTTATGTTGGTCTCATTGGTAATCATGACTGTCTCGGCACAGGTGAAGAAACTTATCGCGCCATTTTCGGTGATCCCAATTTCTCATTTATTGCCGGCCGCATCAAATTCGTTTGTCTGAATACCAATGCTCTCGAGTTCGATTACTCCCGTCCTATTCCTGACTTTGACTTCATCAATGCTCAGTTGGAAGATCGCCGCGAGGAGTACGACCGTACCATCTTCTCCATGCATATACGTCCATTCTGCTTCGAGTTCAATAATAATGTAGCTCAGGTTTTCCAATATAGCATTAAGAGGTTTCCCGATTTATTATTCTGTACGGCAGCTCACGAACATCATGTATTCGAAGAGGATCTTTTTGATGACGGCGTGATGTACTACATGAGTGATTGCATGAAAAACCGTTGCTACTATATATTCACTGTAACTCCTGACAGATATGAGCGCGAAGTGGTCTATTATTAAAGCATTGACATGCTTCCTTCTTGTCTATTCGTCAACCGGCTATGCACAGGAAGTGAAAACAATAAATACAGAGCCGGCCCAAGTGTTCAGGGATACTATTATTATTGTGAAACATGATACGATATGGATAGAAAAAGAAACGACACAGATAGATAGTGCCGATATTAGCAAAAAGCGTTCCAGTCGTTATGACAAGCGTGTCCATCGTTACCGGAAACATTGGGAAAGTCTGATACCGACTCATACCAAACTGCAATTTGCCGGTAATATGGGATTGCTGTCACTTGGTACCGGATGGGATTATGGCAAACGAAACCAGTGGGAAACGGATATTCTCTTTGGTATTCTGCCTAAATATGATTCCAAACGCACCAAAATCACCATGACCCTAAAGCAGAACTATATGCCTTGGAGCATCTCACTGGGAAAAGATTTTGCGGTTGAACCTCTTGCCTGTGGCATGTATTTTAATACGGTGTTTGGAGGCGAATTCTGGACACATGAACCAGACCGTTATCCGAAAGGTTACTATGGCTTTTCGTCCAAAGTACGCATACACGCTTTCCTGGGTCAACGGTTAACTTACAACATACCTCCACGCTGGCGCTTGGGAGCAAGAGCCATTACTTTCTACTACGAAATAAGTACATGCGACTTGTATATAGTAAGTGCATTCCTTAACAAATACCTGAAACCTAAAGATTACCTCAGTTTATCATTCGGCCTAAAAACACAGTTGTTCTAAACCTAAAAGGGCTGCATCCTCCTATACGGAAGTGCAGCCCTCTCCTATAATCTTACTGAGATCCTATTAATAAGAACGAGCAAACAAAGCTCGGCAAGCCGACGGTTTACCGGTCACCATACAGATACCCGGTTCTTTATCATCATCCAAGAAAGTTTCAAAAGGAATACAACGGATAGTAGCCTTTGTATCTTCCTTGATCTTCTCCTCAGTTTCGGTAGTACCATCCCAGTGGGCAAGGATAAAGCCACCTTCTTCAATCTTTTCCTTGAATTCGTCGTAACTATCCACTTTCGTGATGTGAGAGTTACGATAGTTGAGAGCCTTCTGGTAAATATTTGCTTGAATTTCTTCCAACAGATCTTTTACGTATTCCTCGATACCATCGCAAGAACGGGTTTCTTTTTCCAGCGTATCGCGGCGCATTACTTCCATTGTATTGTTTTCCAGATCACGACCACCCATCACAAGACGTACAGGTACACCTTTCAATTCATAGTCTGCAAACTTGAAGCCCGGACGTTTGTTATCGGCATTATCATATTTCACCGAAACACCCATAGATTTCAGTTTAGCAACGATACCGGCTACCTTCTCATCAATCTTCTGCAGCATCTCTGCATTCTTATAGATAGGCACGATAACCACCTGTATCGGAGCCAAATGAGGAGGCAGTACAAGTCCGTTATCATCAGAGTGAGTCATGATCAGTGCTCCCATCAAGCGGGTAGATACCCCCCATGAAGTAGCCCAAACATATTCCATTTTATTTTCCTTGTTCACGAACTGCACATCAAATGCCTTGGCAAAATTCTGTCCAAGGAAGTGAGACGTACCACTTTGCAAAGCTTTTCCGTCCTGCATCATGGCTTCGATAGTGTAAGTATCCAGCGCACCGGCAAAACGTTCATTGGCAGATTTCACACCTTTCACTACAGGAACAGCCATATATTTTTCGGCAAATTCAGCATATACGTTCAGCATACGTACTGCTTCTTCTTCAGCTTCTTCACGAGTGGCGTGTGCTGTATGTCCCTCCTGCCACAGGAATTCTGCAGTACGCAGGAAGAGGCGGGTACGCATTTCCCAACGCATCACGTTCGCCCATTGATTACACAAAATAGGCAGATCGCGATAAGAATTAATCCAGTTCTTATAAGTATTCCAGATGATGGTTTCAGAAGTAGGACGGATAATCAGTTCTTCTTCCAGTTTAGCTTCCGGGTCTACAATTACTCCGCTACCGTCAGGAGCATTTTTCAGACGATGGTGTGTTACTACTGCACACTCCTTTGCAAAACCTTCCACATGTTCCGCTTCACGGCTGAGGAAAGACTTCGGAATCAGCAAAGGGAAATAGGCATTCACGTGTCCTGTTTCCTTAAACATATCATCCAGCTGACGCTGCATTTTCTCCCAGATAGCGTATCCGTAAGGTTTGATCACCATACAGCCACGCACAGCCGATTGTTCCGCCAGATCGGCCTTCACCACCAACTCATTATACCACTGCGAATAATTCTCGCTGCGTTTGGTCAGGTCTTTTAATTCTACTGCCATTTTATTTCGTTTTTTAAAGTTTTTTCGGATGTGTCTATTAAACAGTCGGCAAAAATACAAAAAATTGCGTGAATAGTGCGTTTGATAAACACACTATTTTAAAAAAGCCGCTATCCGGATGATTTAGGGATAGCGGCTTTCATTTTATGTTGTTACTATACATTTACTCTATTCTCCAATAACAATAGCGTAATAATCTTCTAGATCTTCATGAAGGAGAGCAGAACACCCTAATGAAGAAGTTAATGCGTCAAACTCCATGACAGTAATTATCTGGCAAGAACCGACTTCTTTCACAATCAATAAATCTCTATCCCCAGTTATCAGATAATCAGCTCTTGACACTAATGCAAGTTCTAATAAATAATCATCCTTAGGATCCCGACAACGGGAAGAAATATTACCTATTTCGTAGTACAATGTCTCTTGAGCCCAAAAATCCCATAGCATATCTAAATGCTCTTTGGAGAAATATTTTACAAATTTAGGACGTGAAGCAACGCTTTCAATCTCATCTAAAAGTTCTTTAGAAACTACAAGTTCTACATTTCCATTAGATATGAGTTCCAACAAGCAAGACAGCTTCTTGCCTATAAGAAAGCTAATCCAAAGATTTGTATCAATAATTATTCTCATTTCGCAATCGCTTTTCATACGCCTCTTGCCTAACAGCTTCCACTTCTGCATCTATCTCCTTTTGGGAAATTTCATCTGTCTTAAAAGTTTCTAATAATCGTCTCAACTTAATGCCTCTCGTTTCAGCAGCAAGTGCACGGCTCAATTCCAACTTATCATCATCAGAAAGTTGTTGAGTTAACTCTAATATCTGATTATAATTCAGACGTATTTTCAATGATACTGTTGCCATACGATTATACATTGATATTACCCATAAACAAAAGTACAACTATTTGGGCAACAATCAAACAAAGAAATGATTATTTTTCTAAAGATTGACATCCTCTCTTATTTATCTATACCCAGCTTATCAGCCGTAAGCGTCCAAAACATGGTATACACCTTTCAGGCGAGTGCCAGTAGGTACTCGTCACTTGTCTTGGATATTAAGTTTTAATGCGATTACATTAGTTTCTATAAAAAAGGTACCCTGTGATAGAGTACCTTTTTAATTGTGTGTATAACTTATTTCTGAACTTCCCCTTTTTCATTGAAAAGAACCGGATTCTCGGTACCGGCTGCATCCACCAATGTTACCTTGTAAGTCTTAGTTCCATCTTCAGCAACTTCAACGGCTGCCTCTTTGATGGTTGCTTCCGAGTAGTTTTCCTTGATGGCATCCTGAACTGCCTGCGGGAGTTCTTTTACATCAATCGGTTTAAACTCGTTGATCATCGTTACGATTTCAACATCCGATACCATGTTGTTAGCAAATGCTACTGAAGTACCCAATCCCATTACCAATGCTACTGCTAAAAATAACTTTTTCATAATTCTAATTGTTTAAGTTAAACATTTCTTGTTAGCTCTCACATAATATAGTACAAGACGCATGCCAAAACTATTTCCAAACAAGTATTACATTATATATCAACTACTTAAGCCAAAACCACATAAAAGACATTTTCCTAATTTGAGTATTTTTTCTACAACTATGTGGATATCCGTCCACAGTAATATACACTTTATAAACTATCACCTTTCTATTTTTCACTCCTACCATTAGGACTATGTAAACAGAAGAAATTCTTCATAAATCCAATATAAATAATACTAAGCAATAAAATAGTACACGATAAATATAAATAGCCATGATCCAAGAAATATATATATCCTATTATTACAATTACCTGCATAGCCATATAAATCAGCGATACCACTACATGAGGCATCTTCAATTCATTCGCCATCAATTGATACATATGTTTACGATGGGGCAAACCGATATTCTCATGAAGCATCAGGCGATGAATGATAGTCAGAACACTGTCGACACCATAGACAGACAATAAGATAATCCAACTGAAATCTTCAGTCTTAATTATAAGTTTTCCTATCAGAAAAAGAAGAATAAAAGCAATACTCACAGAACCGACATCACCGGCAAAACACCTCGCTTTCTTACGGAAGTTAAAGAAGCAGAAGACCAGGACGGAGCAGAAAACGGTATAGATTAGAGCAGGCTCTACAAACTGAGTTACTTCAGCATTGATATAAGCCAATGCACCAAGGATAACCAACGAATAACCACCCGTTATCCCATTGATACCATCCATAAAATTATAGGCATTGATGATGCCTGTACAAACAATCAAAGCTATAATAATCCACCACCACGAAAGAGAAAACAAGCCCCATTGGTAAAACATCAAAGCCATAGCAGTGAAGTGAAACACCAATCGCAAACCTTGGGAAATGGAACGGATATCATCCACAAAACTAATAAATGTGATTAGAGTCAATGCCAATATAAACCAAAGATATCCCCAGTCATTACTCAGGAAATAGCCCAAAGCTCCAAAATAGAAGATGATTCCGCCACCACGCAAAGTAATCCGGGTATGGGAACTTCTCTCATTCGGCTTATCGATGATATTGCACTTATCAGCTATTCTAAAATAAAAAAGTTCTGCCAAAAATAGCAGAACTAGTATAATCAGGTAATACATAACCGTACTTGCCCCTTTAATTTGAATTGTTTATTATTAATTTGAAAACGATAAGATCGTTTTCATAATCCCATCAGCAGCACGAACAGGCATTCGTTCAATGCCAAGTGCTGCTTTAATCTTCTCATTACTCACCACGTAATTCTCTGTCAACTTCCGAAGACGTTCAGTATTCAACGGCAAATGAAGCAATGTTCCCAAACCAGCACAACTTTCCATCATTTTCTTGTTCATCTTCCAGATGTGAGGTTCCTTGCCCATAGCTTCACACATGAGAGCAATCAATTCATTGGTAGACAGAGCTTCATCATCACCCATGTGATAAATACCACTCGTTACATTCTTTGTCAGCAAACCTTCCACCACATAGCAAAGGTTATCTATAGAAGTGAACGAACGCTTATTTTCAAAATCTCCCAAAGGCCAAGGAATACCTTTCTTTACCACATTATAAAGTAGATTCAAGTTCCCCTTGTTACCCGGGCCATGAATCATACAGGGCCGAAGAATATACACCAGTTTATCACGCTGCATAGCAACTCTCAAATCTCCATTCTCAACTCTCAACTTACTAAGAATATAATTCTCGGCTGCTATCTTACTCTCTCCATAAGGTCCCACTGGTGCAGGTATCACATCCTCCCTCAACATATCCCCCACTACACTATCAGCAGCAGCTTTCACAGAACTGAAGAATATGAACCTCTTTGCTGTAGATTCCAGAAAGAAATCAAAGATTTTTTGTGTCAGTCCTGTATTGATATCAAAATATGTCTGTGCAGCAGACTGATTCTTTGTATCATGTGCCTTGCCTGCAAGATGAATGATAGCATCAAACTGGGGTAAATTCTGCATAGGGAAAGAGATCGTTTCAATATCTTCCCAAGCAAAAGTTTTCACTACTCCCTCTTTTTCAGGTGCAACAATATCTAAGCCATAAAGAGTATGATATTCCTTTAAAGCCATAACAAAATTGGAACCCACGAAACCGTGAACTCCGGTAATAAGAATATTCATAAAATCGCAGAAATAAAAAACGAATACTTACTGTTTAGTAAGAAAATCAATAAGAAGATTTTGTAGTCGACAAGGATCTTGTCGTCCATCCCATATAATTATCACTTCAATTCTATCCTCATAAATCTGATAATAAATATGGTCTTGTTTATAAAAAATGCATCTAATTCTCCATATTGAGACAAATGCAACAGTCGCTTACCTACGTAAGGAGAACTTCCCAATGACTCTATAAAAGATATAATTTTAACAGCAATATTATTTGCCGTTTTTTCCCAAAGAAACCCTGTATGTATGATAGTATATCATAAAGAGACTCTATAGCCAAATCAGACCAGACTACTTCCATCCCAATCTATCAGCTAACAATCCATATACCTCACTATTAGGTATCATCCGGCCTTTTTCACGAGCTATTTGAGCATATTTTACTGCCCCAATAATAATTTCGTCCGACAATAATTCTATTTCTCCTATCGTAGAAGGTGAACGGTATTCCATTACAGGCTCATTGACGGTCTGCTCTATTAGTTCCTGCTTTTTATATGCCTTAGACTTACTCATTATCTCAACATTTTCTACAAAGGTAATTTGCAATATCGGAATATCCTAATTATTATTCTATAACTTGCGACTTAAGATATAATTTCTTCACAAACTTCATATCATGTGCCACCATTATCCTCACAAGCTCAGGAAAACTAGTTTTCGTAGGATTCCAACCAAGTACTGTTTTGGCTTTGGTAGGATCACCTAATAATTGTTCAACCTCGCAAGGACGGAAATATTTCGAGTCAACTTCAACAAGCACTTTGCCTGTATTCACATCAATTCCTTTTTCATCAACACCCTCACCTTCCCAGTACAGTTCAATGCCAACCTCACGAAAAGCTAAAGTAGCAAATTCGCGAACTGTATGCATCTCACCGGTAGCTATCACAAAATCTTCCGGCGTATCATGTTGTAGCATCAACCACATACACTCCACATAATCCTTCGCATACCCCCAGTCACGACGGGCATCCAGATTACCCAGATATAACTTATCCTGAAAACCTTGTGCAATACGAGCAGCGGCAAGAGTTATCTTACGGGTTACAAAAGTCTCTCCCCGACGCTCACTTTCATGATTGAACAGAATACCATTTACAGAAAACATGCCATAACTCTCACGATAATTCTTCGTAATCCAGAAACCATACTGTTTTGCTACACCGTATGGACTACGAGGGTAGAAAGGTGTTGTTTCTTTCTGGGGAACTTCCTGTACCTTACCATAAAGTTCCGAAGTGGAAGCCTGATAAATCTTCGTCTTTTTCTCTAAACCCAAAATGCGGACAGCTTCAAGCATGCGAAGCGTTCCTACAGCATCAGCTTCAGCCGTATATTCCGGAACATCAAAAGACACTTTTACGTGACTTTGTGCCGCAAGATTGTAGATTTCATCAGGTTGTACCTGCTGAATAATACGAATCAATGAACTACTATCCGTCATGTCACCATAATGAAGATTAACTAGTCGCTGTTGCCTCATATCACGTACCCATTCATCCAGATATAGATGCTCTATACGTCCTGTATTAAATGAAGAAGAACGACGGAGGATACCATGAACTTCATAACCTTTTTCTATTAAAAATTCGGCAAGAAATGAACCATCTTGTCCAGTAATACCTGTAAGCAATGCTATTTTTTTCATTATGAATCTAAATTTATTATTGATACAATTTCTCTATTTCCGTCCAAATTACATGCTGTTCAAAATTATCAACAACAAAATTCCGTCCATTCTTTCCAAAATTCAGTCGAAGTTTTTCATTAGAATAAAACCTTTCAATAGCGTTTATTATGCATTCAGGGGTATGCTCTACAAACACTCCTGTCTGTTCTTCAATTATTGAATCAACACACCCTGTTACACGAGCTGTTATTATAGGTAATTCCATTGAAGAAGCTTCTAATGTTGACATTCCAAAGCCTTCTCTATATGAAGGAAAAACAAAAACATTCATTAGGGCATAATAATATTCTATAATTGAATTTAAAACATATCCTGTATTTATTATGCTAGAAGTATCTTGTATAAATCGTTTAATTTCTATAGGTAAAGAATCTCTTTCTTCCATCATCCCAACCAATAACAGAACCATATTATCATGCCTTTGGGTAAGAATCTGAAAAGCCTTAACCAATTCTACAATACCTTTATCACGAACTAAACGACCTGTATAACCCACTACAAAACTAGAATCAGCTATTCCTAAACTATCCTTCAAATCTTTTAAGCGTTTTAAATCTAAGTTCTCCTTATTGAAGCGACCGACATCAATGCCATTGCAAGTACCCTTAGACAGTAGTACTTGTTTCGATACTAAGTTCAATTTATCATCAATACTTTTCTTATATAGAGAAGGGCTTACACACACTATTTTAGTTGCTAAAGCTGCGACAAGTTTATCTATTGATATTAACAACTTCCTTTTGAATCCCATCGAAGTCTCATAGACCAGACCATGCCTAAAATAGATTCTAACTGGAACGCGTAAAATGAAAGCTGCAATCATAGCAATTAACGCCCCTTTAGGAGTATGCCCAACAACAATATCTATTTGCTTAGATTTAATATATTGCATGGTTTTAGAGATTGCCACAAAATCTTTCATAACAGAAATTTTTCTCAGGATTTCAACCTCTTTATATTCAAAACCATATATTCTGGAAAAAGATTCCAATTCAGGCGAACTACTGCATACAATATACTCTTTATAGCCTTTTTTATTAAAATATGAAAGTTGATTACCCAAAAAATAGGGAATTACAAAAGAGATATTCACAACATGAAGAATATTCATAATAATTATTTTATAACAGCCATCAATTTGCTTGAAGCCTCCGTTTTCAACTTAAATGATATACTATTTGAGCGTCTTTTTATCAAGATATTTTGTAATCCAAAAACAGTAAACAAGGCATATAATAAGCATTTTACATAGTTAACAAGAAGCATTCCATATCTTTTTAAGAGATTAGCGCTATAATACTTTATAATTAAAGTCCTAACCCCCTTCATTGATAAAAGATATTTACACAAATACGGAACACCTATCTCACGATAAAATAATAGTGGTTCAGACAAATTATAAAAGTTAGATTTCTCTATAGTGCGACACCAAAGTTCCATATCTTCAACTCTAATATATCTTGAGTCATACGGATTATTACTAAACCAGTCTCTTTTCCCCATTACTGATGGATGTATGAAGCATGCATGAGCAAATACATCCCCTATTACAGACGGATTTACCTTGTTTTTCAAAATGCCAACAACTCGATTTCCAGTATCAATCGAATATGCCCAACTACCAACAACATCTGCCTGTGGATGCTCTTCCAAATATCTAAGTTGTTTTTCCAGTCTTTGCGGGTGCATAATATCATCGGCATCCATACGAACAAAATATTTACAATCACTTAGTTTAACGAGTTCGTTCAGACGATAAACGAGTCCTTTATTCCGCCCATCTGAAATAACTTTGACTCGTGTATCACTTGTATATTTACGAGCCAATGCCAATGATGAATCTGTACTTCCATCATCTATCAAAGTCATTTTCCAGTTGGTATAAGTCTGATTTAGTACAGATCGTATGGCATAATCCAAATATTTTTCGGCATTATAGAAGGGAATACCTACGTATACAAGATTCATACTTATCAAATTTTAGTCCAGCTATCCAAAGCGAGAGTTTTATTGGAAGTAAAAGTCCAGCGCGAAGGAGCAATAACAAGTTGATTCTTATGCTGATTAAGATAGGCTCCCCACCAAGAGAATGTACTATTGGAAATGATATTTACTTTACACAAAGACATCAAATAGATATATGCAAATTGTGATATTTCATGATTAGGAACAAAAACTGTAGATTCTGGCAAGGATACATGATTTTTCACCCACAATATATCATCTGAAAAAACAAAGAACTGTTTATCCTCTTCAATTTCGGAATTAGCTCGATCTATAGCCTGCTCATAGTATTTCTCTGTACAAACCCCATAAACATTAATGTTCTTAGGTGAAAAATAATCTCCTCTTCGTACATGCAAAGAAACTGAGATTTTAGCAGAACGGATGTTTTCTTCTATTTCAGATAAAACATTAGGATTTTTCCACTCACTAAGTACTTTTTGCATTGGAAAATGTGTCGCATATTTTTCCTCTTGCCAATAGCCTTGTAGAAAGATTTTTCCTCTTGCTTTTTCTAACAAACAAATATCAAACATGCTTTCTGATAAATAGGTATTCGACCATTGGAATAGAGCTTTAAACAAACGATTCTTGACACCTGTATATCGAGTAAAGTATGCATTATAAAGCGGTATGTCAGGTATAAAAGAACACAATTCCAACTTTCTCAGTTGATCTGATGTTCCAAACGAAGCAACATCATAGAATACTTTTTTATCAGTTTCAATTTCGAGATATTGTCCAAATGAATACTGAAAAAGTTGATTACCTAAACCTCCCCATAATCGTACTATAATCATAAAATTATCATTAAACTAATTAGAAATATGAATCAGGGATTAAGTTAAACTCATGATGAAGCGGATTTCAATAATGATGATTTACTGAGTATCTTCAATTATAACCTCAACCACTGATTCGCACTAGAAAATAAATACTCAATATTACACAGAAATAGATATACCTCAAACATTATATAAACCTAGAAGTATTTACATATTTAGCAATTATTGGTAACACAATGAAACTGTTCAGAGATAGAATAAAGACCATCAATAGTGAATCAATATCAACATGAAAAATTTTATTAGAAAACAATATAACAACCTCTAGTAGCAAATAGTGGATGACATAATAATTCATCGATTTACTACCAATAGCATGCAATATGGATGTATTTTGAGGCAAATAATAAAATATATTATTTATCATAATTATTCCACTCAAAGAACCTAATACATATAGTAAATAGTAACCATGATTACAATGATTAGCTCTCATATCTACATTAGAGAATAGCGAAGGTATTGATAAGTATGCCACATAAAATAGCGTAGATATAATAAACACTATTTTTTTATACTGGACATCTTTTAATAAATGTCCCATTCCCAAAAAGAATAGTCCAGACAGCCAAACCAAACAATATAATTACAATTTATAACATCAAGTATATATGCAGCTATAATACATAAAAACAGAAGTGTCAAATAATATTTTTGACTGCATATTGCATTGTACATTAATTTAGCAACAAATAATGAAGCGAGAAACCAAAGAGGTAAATTACCCATAACAGCCCCTTCTTTCAATATCTGATAAAACGGAGACAATATATATTTTACCCAAGAAGTTTCTCCATAAAAAAACAAAATTACCGACCAAACTATTATGCCATAAAGCGAGTATTTAACATAAGGATACAATAGTTTTTTACCCTCTAAAAACATCTGATTATTACTTTTATGGAAAAAGAACATTCCGCTTTTAAAAAAGAACCACGGCATGAAAAAGAAAAGTGGTCGCATTAGAACCACAAAGAAATTCCCTGTATGAGTAAAGTTTACTATATGAACAAATATCATATAAACAATCATCAGTCCTGAAATTCCATCAATATCTTTGCGTCTCATAAAATATATAATCTGCCCAAGCTTTCAGAAGAAAGCTCCCGTGCCTTGAGTTACTTTGCGTATATTTATATTTTGTTACGTTCCTCGTTGTCCATATTCATTGTTTATAGTATCCAAGAGTACATGCCTTCTTTACATAATAATTGAACATAAAAAGGAGTTTCACCAAAAGAATTTTTATCTTTCCACAATTTAAACAATATTTCATATATGTTTCTAAAGATCTAATTTCTTCTTTAGCAACAAAGCTACTAGAAACTGTACCATGATGAGATCCTGTAGATTTTCCACCTTCATGTATCACTAACCAAGATGGATCCAGAATAAACTTATAATGCTCTTTCTTTAATTTATAACCTAGAATTATTTCTTCTGCATACAAGAACGTTCTCTCATCAAACATGCCAACCTTCATGAATGCATCTGTTTTTATTATGAAAAAGCATCCAGATGGAACTTCAAAATCGATTAATCTCTCATATGGACGTTCTTTATAGTATACCATTTCTTGGTATTTTCTGGTAAATAGTTTACGAATAGGATAAAAGCTATCCATTATGCAATCAAAATAGCTATAAACCTTTCTAATACAAATTTGTCTGTTTGCTTCATTACTAATGTGAGGCGTCCATACTAACGGCTGAATTCCACAATAATGCTCACCTAATTCAGACAAGGTATCAATAAGATTATCAACTAACCCCTTTGTCCTAATTTCAACATCCGGATTCATTATTACCAAATAGTCAATCTCATACTTCTCTAACAGATACCGAACCCCGGCATTATTTCCTCTTGCATATCCGACATTCTCATCTAATTTTAAAACACAAGTATTGTGAATGTTGGCAGAAATAAATATTTCGACCTGATTATTTTTAGTTGAACAGCCATCTACGAAGCATATCACATAATCATCAGATATAGCGTTCTCTACAATACTTGATGCTGCAATTACTGCATCTTCAACTGTATTGTAATTCAACAATATTACAGCATATCTTTTTTTAGTCATTTTTCAGTCTAACGTGTTAACGATTGATTTGGAGCAGAATTGTTTTTGCAAAAAATAAGGCATCAAGAAAGTCAAAAAGATTACCACTATATCAAAAATAGAACACATATTAAGGAAGCCAAATATTCCTCCTACAGAAAAAGAATAATATTTATAAATAACACTTATCCTATAGCAGGATACTCCACTCCCCTTTCGTAAGTATATAGTAAAGGAAAAAGCTATAATAAATAGAATTATTACTGGCAATACGGGACCAAACTCTATATATAAATCACCATACACCGTTTTGAACCAATCCACTCTTACCCCTGTATAATGATACCAATCACTTTTATCTCCAGCTTTAAAACTACTATCAAATAAGCTAAAAAACTCAGAAAACAATCTTTTTCCTCCAGTAAAATTCACTTTGTCCCAATATTCATAACCTAGAACAGGAAATGTTTCTCCAAGATATTCATAGATTGAATCCACTGCTGTCCTCTTTACATTCTCCCCAAAACGTTCTTCGGTAATTTGAGCAACGACAACAAACAGTATTGCGACAACAGCAACTGCCACCCACAAAACTTTTCTTCTGAATCTGTAAGACATAGTATTCCAGAAAAGAATGAAGAAAAAAGATAGATTTAGTATGCCAAAAAACAAATTTGCTCTTGACCCTGTAGTCAAACCTATTGATAGAGCATTAAATAAAAATACTATCAAATAAGACACTAAGAACTTTTTAGAGCATTCAGCACATTTATAACCCCTGAAAATATATAATAAAACAAAAGGAACAATCATCACATGTGAAAAACGTCCTATAGAATTAAAAAGTCTAGCTAATGGATTCCCACTATAATACAAATCTGAAATATTATCTCCTCCCATGCTATGTATATTCCCAAAACCGAAAGAAATGGCTGTTTTCAGCTGTGTTAGTTTAATCAATGCATATATAATATCAATAGCAAATAAGACATAAACTATATTCCAATTTCTCCGGGAATAGAGTAAGGTTGAGAAATTCATTTTCTCAACCTTGATTTTATTCAGAGGCATTAATATCAAATAAACACAAAAATAATTGATAAAAAATGGTATTGGAGAAAGTGGTTCGTATTCATAAGATGATGTATACATAACACTCCAATATAATCCGGACAAACAGAGATAAACACTGAAAGCCGCAAATATAGAATACATCAACCATACAAAGGAATATATAGTGAACCCAGATTTTCTATAAGAAAAAATGAAGGTACCAAAATACAGCAAAAAATTTAATGGCATTACAACAAAAACGCTCATCATTTCTTTTTTAGAAGAAAAGCCCAAACAAATGTCATCCTTCGCATTAGTTGATACAGCAAACGACTTTTGACACAGTTCTCCAACTCTACAGAGTCTTTGATATCACCTTTAGAAAGGCGATAATACATATACACATTAATTTTCAGTTTATCCAAAATAGAAGCAGCTTTATATTCCCCGCACAAATACGCTCTAAAAGCTCCATTTAAAGTGGTAAAACCACCATTATCCACATCTTTCAATGTACCGGAAGCCATCATTCCATTAGGATTTATCCGATAACATCCGGTTACATCTTTTAAGAAGACCGATTTGCACTTTCCACATATGTGAATGAAGAGAGGCCAATCATAGCCATAACTATAATATTTGTCGAAATTAGCCAACAGTTCTTTCTTAAACATAACAGTGAGAGTTTGTGGAAAATTATTGCGCAGTAAAGAGGGTAATAAATATCCTGTTTTGGAGTGGGATAATTGATTTGACACAGTTGAAGAGTTTTCAATAAGCATATTGTCTAAATTGACTAATTGGAATTTTGAATAAACAAAGCCTATATTTTTGTCTGACTCAAGTATATTCACCTGCTTCTGCAATTTTAGAGGATCAGTCCAATAATCATCACCTTCACATACAGCCACATACTTTCCCAGACATCGTGGATACTGATAAGTATATGAAACAGGTATCCCTTTAGAATACTGATTTATTGTTTGATATATTGGTTTAAACAATTTTGGATATTTCTCTTCATATTCGCAAAGTATTTTTTTAGAACCATCTGTAGAAGCATCGTCATGGATCAACACCTCTATCGGAAAGTCCACCTTCTGCATTATGAAACCATCCAAACATTGTCTTATATAAGCTTTATGATTGAAAACTAAACAAATTATACTAACTAGAGGTTTAGGACAATCCAAGTATGATACCATCATAAACTTTGTATAATCTATTTCCCTATCCAAATAAAAGTCATTCTTCCTATAAAATTCAATTATATTCTTATCATTAGCAACCTCCATTTTTACTTTATGCACATTTATTTTACAAAGATAATTCTTCGTATTATTTAATAATAATGTGGCTATCCCTTTATGTGAAAAACATTGTTGTACACTCACATTGCTTATAAAAGCCTCCTTTTCTCCTTCAGTACAATAATATGCAACAAGCCCCACCAGCTCCCCATCATAATAAGCTTCTTCTCTTTGGGCATATTTGAAAAGTTTATTTGCATATTCTTCAATATCAACCCTTTCTTCTAAAGGAGGAAGAAAAAATGGAGACACTTCTTTCAGATGTTTATAGATGTCATTAAAGGTCGAAAAATTATGTAAATATTGTATATCCATATTAATGAGCATAAAGGCTAAAATCTATACCGATAACTATATATGATTTAGTATAGCCTATAAATTCACAGCTACTATTATCAGTTTCTCATGTAAAACTTTATTTTATATATTTTTTACAAGCAAGTAGTTCTTAAAATTCGTCCTATTTTAAATATTATTTTACAATAGTCTTTAACAAGTCAAAATTCTGTTTAATAAGTGCTTTTATTTCCTTATTTCTATCAATAAGCATACGTCTAATACCCTTTCTATTTTCATATACCTCAAATGCTTTAGATATCATATCACTAAAAGAATGTGGGTCTGCTACATACCTTTCAACATTAGCCACTTGTGCAAATCCTCGTAATTTATGCGCTTTAGGCTCATGACCATAATCAATAATCATAGTTGGTACAGATTGAGAAAGACCAGCAACTGCAGCATGAACTCTTCCAGAAATAAGCATATCAAACTGACCAATAATCGCTTTTGTTTCTGCTGGAGTATAAATTCCATTAAATAAATAAACTCGATCTGCTATTGCTGTTTTGGTTAATAGTTCATATATTCTTTTTATAAGGGGATAATCGCGCCCTTTTGTTAACTCGAATTCAGCAGGAGGAACCTGGAAACCATTTGAGTGAGACATCAAACAAACATCAACATTAAATTTTTCAACCATTTGCTTTATCATTTTTATGTAACCATCAAATTCCTGATCTTCCCAATTCTCTCTGCTAAATGGCCCCTTGAGTAAATTCCACCCACATAGCACAAAACCGATAACAGGTTTCTGTTTATTCGCTAATGGTGTACCTTCTATATATTGCTGTATTTGGGCTAATGTAGCAGGTTCAAATTCAAACGCTGGACATGCCAGACTATATACATTGGAAACGTCAAATCCAAAATCACTCAATACAGATTTACTAATTTCCTCTCTATTAGTTACAAGAGCAAAGTTATTAAAGACCAGATGTGCAAAGTCCAAAGTAGAGTCTCTATTAAAAGGACCAGGAGAACCTGCTAACATAGCAGTAGGCTTACCTAATAATTGTGCACATCGTTCTTTCAACAGACCTATTAAAAACCTATTGGAACCTACTAAATCTGCATTTTGTCCCCATATATCTCCTGAAAAATCTATAACCAAATCAGAGCTCAAAACATCTTCTATATAAGGAGTGGTATCTATCAATGTACCTGTCTGCTCATATACACTTGCTATAGCATATTCTTTATATGCTAATGGCAAATCTTTCTCTGTCCATGAGTAATATTCATCCATCGGAACAGAAGTTATTTGCTCCTTACTTTGAAATTCATCTGACATCTGAAATGTTGTCTGTATTGCTGCATGAGGGAATACACGGTGAAGTTCTCTGAAAAAAGGTTCAATGATATAATAATTACCAATATTACCAAACTCCAATCTACCCCAATGCAAGGTTCCTTGCCCAATCACTAAAATTTTCATATTTATTGTTTTATATCAATTAACACTTTCATATTTATTTCGTTCATAGCTTTATCTAATGCTGATTTACTGGGAAATTTCATTACAATTGTTCCAATAGAATTATTAGCACATTGAAACGAAGATATATTATCCCCTCTATTCAACCATAAATCAGTCTCTACAACATAATCGTTTAAATCCGGTGCAATCCTTATCTGCTCAAAAAATCCCGATGTATTTGAATGAAGAATAAATTCTGCCCAATGCCCCTTATATGACCATTGAGATATTTGTCCTATATCATCACCAATTGCTGCACTCACTGCATTCTCTATGAGATCTATATTTGTAGCATATCTAAGCATCTCAGATAATCTATTCCCTCCTCCTCGCGGTGAAACCTCCATTATATATCCCTTCCCATCTACACCAATTCTTGTCTCAACATTGTAGATAGAAGTTTTCATATGCAATAATGTAAGTAACCGTTGAAGTTCTGAAGTAAGTTCAGACTCTTGTTCCAACGTCATCGTAGATGGCCAGCTAAAAGCAGAAGGTGTATAAGGATTAGAAGCTGAGTCATCAAATCTTTGTGCAGAAAATGAAACAAAACTCAATTCTCCATTAATAGAAAAACAATCTGAATCCGAAGAACATCCTTGTTTTTCAATGAATTCTTCTACTATTACTTTCCCCGATATTGAATACTCTTTTGCATAATAAAATGCTTGTTCAAAACACTCAATTTCATCAACTCTTGAAACACCTTTACTCCCTGCTGAATCAGTAGGCTTTACTATAATTGGAAAATTAAAGGCATTCACATCTACTTTTGCATCCTTATAATCCACATACGCTCTTGCCTGCGGGACATTGAACCCATGTTCTGCAAGAAACTTTCTAAAGCGATCTTTATTTTGGAGGATACAAATAGATTCATAGGGGCCTGCCTGTGGTAAATTCATTTGTTCTGCTACATACGCAGCAGTAGTTACTCCTGGATCAACCGCAAAAGACATAATTCCGTCTATTTGTTTTTCTCTTGCAACAGCCAAAACCGCTTCTCTGTCTATAATACTAACATTACAGTACTCATCAGAATATTTGTGTGCTATATTATGCGGAAGATAATCACAAGTTATAACATAATGTCCCAGCTTATGGGCAACATCTATTACCGGAAGTAGATATCTAAGTCCTCCAAGAAGCATTATTCTTTTCTGTTTCATTTCACTATAAGGTTAAGTATCCTCTCAATATCCTTCCTATTAAGTCCGTAATATATTGGGAGACATATAACAGAATTCGCCATCTTCATTGCATTCGAAAGTTTTTGAGGAGATGAACTTTCCAATCCCTTATAAGTAGAAAATTCACTTATCAACGGATAGAAATATCGCCTGCCTAGCACATTCTGCTCTTTCATCTTAAAATAAAGTTCGTCACGGGTCATGCCATACTTTTCAGCATCCACGAAAATCGGGAAATAAGAATAGTTGTGACGTACACCCGGCATATCTTCCATAAAACTGATACCCTCAACATCTTTCAATGCTTCCCGATACTTGACAGCAACCTGACGCCTGGATTCAATAGCCGCATCCACTTGCTTTAAATTAAGCAAGCCATAAGCAGAACGAACCTCGTCCATTTTCCCATTAATACCAGGAGCAACTATTTCTGTCTCTCCCGCAAAACCGAAATTCTTCAAATAATCAATACGCTTTTTTGTCTTTTCATCATGACAGATTAGCGCACCTCCCTCTATAGTATTATAAACTTTCGTAGCATGAAAGCTCAATGTTGACATATCTCCTGCGTTTAGGATTGACTTTCCATTTACCTCCACCCCAAAGGCATGGGCAGCATCATAAATCACCTTCAGTCCATATTTATCGGCTATCTCCTGAATGCGTTCCGTATCACAAGGTTTTCCATAAACATGTACAGGCATAATAGCTGTAGTCTTTGGGGTAATTGCTGCTTCTATCTTATCGGGATCAATATTGCAAGTTTCGGGGTCAATGTCAACAAACACAGGTTTTATGCCATTCCACCACAAAGAATGGGTAGTAGCTACAAAACTATAAGGAGTCGTGATTACTTCTCCCGTTATACGTAACGCCTGGAGTGCACACATCAAAGGTAACGTACCGTTAGTAAAAAGACTGATATAAGGTACTTTTAAATATTCACACAACGCCTTCTCTAATTCCTGATGATAATGACCATTATTGGTCAGCCACTTGCGATTCCAGATGTCTTGCAGATAAGGAATGAAATCGTCCAGTGAAGGAAGTAATGGAGAAGTAACCGTAATTACTTTATTTTCCATCTTACTACAATTAATTTGTTTTTGATTTTCTACTTACGTCTGAGCGCAGAAAGCACCAACTGCTTGATCTCAAGATATTCGTCAAGATGCAGTTTCTCATAAATAATTAAAGCTAAGAATACTCCTACCGAAATCTGAATGAACAATAATGCATAAACAGGAATATTCCAATGAGAAAGTCCCCACATGACAAATGCTACCACTAAAGAAACTACAAAAGTGGGAAGTATGTCTTTTATCTGTTTTCCTGTCGGATAATCTATTAAGCTTGCCGAATAATAGCTATTCAGAAAATAAGCTATAAACGAAGTTATCACACTTCCCCAAAGCATATATTCAATACCGCAAAAGATACCAATAACAATGGGACCAACAGCTATTATTTTCTTTATAATTTCTAACTTCAAGAATAGGTCCGAACGTCCTTTCACCTGAAGAATATTCAGATTTATGGCATGAAGAGGATAAAGCATGCCGCTAAAACAGATGATTTGCAAAAAGTAAACGGCAGGCAACCACTTTTCGCCTATCAAGATAATAATCAAAGGTTTCGCTACAGCAGCCAATCCCAACATGCAGGCAAAGGTTATCAGCATGGTAATCTTTATCACCTTCCGATAAGCTTCACGCAAGCGTTCCGGCTCCTCCTGAATAGAACTTAAAACCGGATAACTGACACGTTGGACAACGGTGGTCAAATTACTGGAAAATATCGTATTGAATTGCTCGGCACGGGTATATTGGCCCAATTGCGCAGAAGTATAGAAACGCCCGATGATGATATAATAGATATTTTTATAAATAGTGTCCAACAAGCCCGAGAGTAATAGTTTGGATCCAAAACCAAAGAGTTCTTTAAAACTCTTCGTAGAGAATTCCCATACCGGATGCCATTTGCTATATATCCATAAAAATAGTGTATTCAGAAATTGACGGGAAAGTTGTTGACCAACCAAACTCCACACCCCCATACCTCCTAATGCCATTCCTATTCCAATAACTCCACTACTGATAGAGGAAATCAGAGAGACTTTTGTTTGTGTCTTGAAATCTACCTCCCTCACAAATTGGGTGCGGGGGATGATGGCAAGTGCATTGATAATCAACACCCACCCTATAACTCTTGTAACTTCTACCAGGATGGGTTCTTTGAAAAATACACTAATGGCCGGAGAAGCAAAATACAAAAGCACATAAACAAGAATACTGACAGTCAGATTAAAATAGAAAACAGTATTATAATCAACTCGTTTTACGTGTACTTTCCGGATAAGTGCATTGGAAAAACCACTGTCAATAATGGAAGTGGAAACAGCTATAAATATAGCTATCATTGCCATTACGCCATATTCCGCAGGAGTCAATAAACGAGCAAGCACTAATCCCACCAAAAAGGCGATACCGGAACTGGCTATGTTATCAATAAAGCTCCATCCAACACCACGGACAGTTTTATGTCTTAACGTATCAGACAAATCTTCTAATCTTACTCTTCTATCTCCTCAAACGGATAAGGATTATCCGCAATATTTTTCAACTCTTCTATGATTTCTGTTTGTTCAGAATTCAAAGTTGCCTTGTCCCAACCATCAATAATGCCATAGGCCTCTTGAAGCAAGGATTCTTCATAAATCTCCCCATAACAAAAAGCCAGCAAACGGACTTTTAGCAAAGAAGGGGGAAGCTGTTTCAAAATATTGCAGATGCGGTCTAAAACAGCTTGTTTCTTTTCTCTTTTATCTCCATTGTCGTAGATGGTGGCATTATAGCCCATCAGAAGAGCTAAACAAAGGTTGGCTTCTTCTTCGATACCGGAACTTTTTGCGGCAAAAAGAGAATCCGATTCTACAAGAACCTCCTTGTTCAGTCGAGTAAAATCATCTGAATAGATGGGTTCACCATCCATGCCAAGATACATAAGCTTATGAGCCAAATGCTGAAGCTCACGAGCACAAGAAAGCAGATCATTCATTGAAATATGAGTATGATATGATTAAATATTATTTTATTATCTTCAGATAGGATTTTGGTACTTTTACACTGGCTGTCAAAATACCATTAATACGAATAACGACGTATGTCTTATTGGCTTCTGTAGCAATTTCTCCTTCAATACCACGAAAATCGCCTTTAACGACCTTGACTTTATTCCCTATTGTGAGAGGTTCATTGTCAAAGCTGACACCGTCCGGATTCAAATCCATGACAAACATGAAATCCTTCATCTGTTTGTCGGGAACGACAAGCATGGAGTGAGTGAAAAGATCCTTCATATAGAAAAGCTGTACACCATAAACATTAGAAATGTCACAGGCTGTTTGCTTGGTGGCACAAACGAAAATCAAATTGCGGATAACAGGGACTACACTACGCTTCCGACGGTGTTTCAACTGAGATATTACAATTTTAGTCGGCAGATAATAGTCAATATCCAAATTTTCGTTTGATTTCAGCTTCTCAAGAAACTTGCCGATTGCAAATTCTTGCTTATCACGTGTACGAGCTGCAAACCAATATTTCTGAGTTTCAACCACTTGCAATAAATAAAATCGAGGATATTACTTTAGGTATGGATACGCTTCGCGGCTTGAGCAAGACATTTCCTCTTTCAAGCCGAAATAGATAAATCAAGTCGTTATCTACTTTTAATATATTGAAGACGAATGGATTAATAAAGAAAAACGTCTTTTAATCGTTCGTTTAAAAGATGGCATTTTAACCTGTATCTTCCCTAAGATTCTTTCGATAAAAAAACAAGTTTAAAATCACAATTTTATTTCAGGGATAACTCACTATGGATTAGTAATATATGACATTTATTAAAGAGAAAATCGATTTTATCTATCAGAATATTTTGTTGTTTCATTTCAAGGCATTATCTTTGCGCATATTAAACGAACGATTAAAAAACACCCCACATCCATTACAATTTTTCTTGAAACATCAGCTTTCATTCCGTTTCATGTATCTATTTCAACTATCGCAACCTCATCCCGACAGTTTCCTAACATCATATTTCTCTTTTATAATAATGTACGCACGTATACATACGCACAGGCGCGTATTTCCCTACTTTTTCTTTAGACCTTGTTACACACACTTTATATTAATAGGTAGGTAGGGCTACCACCTATTACATCGTTTTGTGTATCACACACAGAACAGAAAAGTTTCATTTTTCTATACCATTATGACAGATTTCACGAGAATAACCGTTAATTTTGCTTTCGAATGCAAATTTAAAATAAATTACTAACATCTAAAATTGTGGTTTTATGATTAAAAAAACACAATCTTGAGCATTGAGCTCATAAGTAAAGATGCCTGCGGCATCGAGATCGAGAGAAAAGGAAACAGGATCGACATCCTGTTGGTTGAAAATGAACCGGTTGACGAACAGGTAGTAGTCAGGGCGGAAGAAAGAATAGAGTTCCTTACTCCCTGGATAAACATGCTTATCCATCATAAAAAAGAGGCGGGAATCAAAGGAACAAAGCATCTGGCAAGGAAGCTGTATCGCATGGCAAGGTTCGAGAAAGGAAAGCATGAGGAAGGATTTCTAACGATGGAAAGCATTAATACCGAAATAATTAGCTTAAGGAAAGAAATCAGGGAAGAGAAAGCGGGAATGGAAAAGAAGAAAGAAAAGATGTAGGAATTCAAAATTGTGCAAAAACGCCTTTTCGGTTGAAAAAGGCGTTTTTGTCATTCCGGATATTATACCCTACTTCGCACCGCCAACAAGGCAGACTAAAACAACTAACAAAGAAATGGAAAATATTCCGGTTACCGCATACAGCGGATTCAGCAACGTTCGGGGAGAGATAACCCTGAGAAAAGTAATTGAAAACATCACAAAGGGAGTACACGCAAAACTTGTATTCAAAATAAGACTGCTCGTCAGCCAGGGAAAGACAGAAGAGGCAAACAATGTGAAGAAGCAATTGCCATTCTACACCGTCACGGCAGGATACAGCGAAAAAAGACAAGCTTACAGCATCACAAGGTATACGCATGTCATCCTGTTGGACATTGACGACCAGCCCGAAGAGAAGTTGGAAGACTTGAGGGAGAAAATCAACAAGGATCCTAACACGCTGGGCAGTTTCCTCACTCCAAAGGCACATGGATTCAAGATATTCGTGTTCCTGCAGACGGAAGATGCCACCACTCTCAGGGAGACATTCTCTAACGGAGAAAAGGACTTTGCTGCGTTGGAGAAATATCACAGGATGATGTATGATACCTGCAAAGAATACTATGAAAAGCTGCTGGACGTGGAGGTGGACGGAAGCGGAAAGGATATATCAAGAGGATTCTTCACTTCTTTCGATGAAAAGGCATATCTGAATGAAGAACTTATGAAAGAGGTCGATGAGATACTGACCGGTATTGTGCCGCCTGAAAAACCGCAGACGGGGAGAAAGAAGAGTGGGAAGGCGATGAGTGAGAGTGATAAGGTGGTAAGTGATAAGGCGGTAAGTGATAGGGTGATAAGTGATAAGGCGGAAGCTGAGCCGTGGGAAAGGATGGAATTCAACAAGGCGGTACTCGCAGTAAAGAGGATTGCTAAATTCGAACCGGGAAGCAGGGACAGCTTCATATTCGCTCTGGGAAACAAATGTTATGCAAAAGCATTGGAAGAGGGCGTGGCAATTCGTTTGGCTCAGGAAAATTTCGGCGGTGAAGGGTTCGATGTGGCTGTGCCCATACACAATGCATACATCTATACCGACAAGACGGAGGAAGCAGCCATCCATCATAAGGAAGAGAAGCCGGACATTATCAACCAAGTACTCGACTTCCTGAAGGCACATTATGATATCCGAAGGAATGTAATACTGGACAGGCTGGAATACCTAAACTTCGATGAGAAAGAAGAGAGATGGAAAGGCAGGTTCCGACCTATGAGGGCAAGAAGCTACAACTCCATATTCCTGGCCTTGCAACTGGCAGGCATCAAGTGTTTCAGGAATTATCTGCAGGCGGTCATTGACTCCACCTATGCCAAGGATTTCAACCCGTTCACAGACTACGTAGAAAAACTGGAACCCTGGGATGGGGAGACAGATTATATCGGCCGGCTGGCGGATACGGTACAGGCGGAAGATCAGGAGTTCTGGAAAGAAAGTTTCCGCAGGTGGTTCGTGGGAATGCTGGCATGTGCACTGCAGGACGAGCAGGTCAACCATCTTGTGATCATCCTGTACTCCGAACAAGGAAAAGGAAAAAGTACCTGGATACGCAGGCTCTTACCTCCCCAGTGGAGGGAGTATTACCGGAACGGAATGGTGAACCCGGACAACAAGGACCACCAGCTGCTGCTCAGCACGCACCTCATCATCAATATGGAAGAATTTGAAGGGGCCAGGATAGGTGATCTGGCCGGATTGAAACGGGTCATCACACAGGAAAGCGTGACGGAGCGGAAAGCATACGACATGCAGGCATACAATTTCATACGGCATGCATCCTTCATTGCCAGTACGAACAATCGCCAATGCCTGCAGGACATAGGCGGAAACCGGCGTTTCCTCCCCTCCTCCATCATTACACTGGATTATCGCACACCGGTCAATTATGAGGGGATATATGCGCAGGCCTACGCGTTGATAAAGGAAGGATACCGATACTGGTATGAAGGAGAGGAAATAAACGAACTGAACAGGCACAATGAACTGCACCGCATGAAAGATCCGGTGGAGGAAAACCTGCTCGTATACTTCCGCAAGCCGCAACCGCAGGATTACTGCATAAAATGGATGCCGGCGGCAGCCATACTCAGCAAGATAGCCATTTACGGAAAGATACAGGTGAACAGGCAGACCATACAGACATTGGTAATGTCACTGGAAAAGTACGGTTTCCGGACAAGAAGGAATGAACAGGGAAGTACGGAATATGAAGTGGTGGACATACAAAACGATGAAGTGGACAAGGGATTCAAATAAGTGGAGCCGGGTATTGCCAGACATAAGTGCATCGCCCGATGCAGATAAGTGAGAAGGCCATCGCAGATATAAGCGTTGGCCGATACAGATAAGTGCGCAAGCCAACGCAGATATAAGCGTTCGGTTTGCGCATTATAGGATTATTCCCCCTGAGATAAAGCTCGCTTACCCCCACTCGATATCGTCAAAAAAAGTTTGAAATCGTAAAATAAAGAATGCCATTTCAGAATTAACATTCTAAATACCAACGCTATACGATTTTTCTTTAAAATTTATTGATTTTAGAATCTATATATGATCGTTTCCCGTTATTTTTGTCTTAGTCCATTTCAGCCTATATAAAAATTGCATTTTCCACATCAAAATGTAACATGAACTGGAAATATTTAACTCGACTGAAATCAAGGAAGGGAACAATATTTAAATCCACTAAAATTAGAATGATATGACACAACAAGAAGACAGAAAATTCAACAGGATTCAGAAGGGGAAATCCTGCGTAGGATATGCAGAGTTTAAGGACAATTGCTGGAATTTTTCTATAATTTCCACGCACGAGCATTCGGATGTCCTTACCAACGAGTATGTTGCCGGGTTCATACAGGGAGAATTACAGGGCGAGGATATGATACGCGCATCACGCAACAATACTTGGAAGAACTCCTACTTGTGTGACACAAGCCATACATTTCCCCATACGTGCCCTCCGGAACCGAAAGACTTGAAGAAAGCGGAAAATTCGTTGAAAAGCAACTACCTTTTTACTACAAAATGGATAAGAGACAATCGGGAAGAACCGGCTATTGGCAAGTATGTGAAAGCGATAGAAAGGCTATTTTATCGAATGTGGGGTATATACGATGCCTTGTCTTGCGGGTATATACGCTCCATTGACGAAGTGAAGAATGACCTTTTCAATTGGGATACATTCAGTTTAGGCTACGGGGAAGATAAAATATCTTTCGGAGACATCTACTTTATCAATACTCAGATGGACTTGATGGATGCCGTGGCCAACTCACTGGAAAGCACATACGGTTTGCACAAGCCCGACCATTGTTCCGCTTTCGTCAAACGGACAGATGACGGAGACATCGTATGGACGCACAACAGTTGGTGCGGCTACCTGTCGAATTCACACACGATTTCCTACACAATCCGCAATAATGAGGGAGGGATCGACTTTGTGTCACAGAATTCGTATTGTTTCGGGCAAGTAGGCAGCAACATGGATTTTGGATTCAACAAACATGGCATTTGCTTCAATGAAACTACTCACCGTTATTCATACAATCCCATGTCGCAGTCGCAAAAAGAAGAGGCAGTATGGCTGTGTTGGCGTTCTGCTGCTGCCGAAATGTTCGCGACAGACATTGATGATTTCTTCAACTACATAAAAACCAGCAATTCGGGCACCTATCTGAACGGTTATATGGTTATTGATGCCAATACGAAAGAAATGTCATTGATAGAAATGAGTTATAAACGCTTTGCAATGTTAAGGTGCGGAAAGGATAGTTGCTTAACCGGGAAATATGAACCTGAAAATGAATTCGATCCGGATTTGGATTATGATAAGCACCTGATGACTAATGAATATATCTTGGGAGTAAACTATCCGGTATTCAAAAAAGTGGCGTATGACTTAGGCTCCACAGACAACAGGCCACTCAGGCGAGTGCAGTTCTTTGACATGATTGGGAATGTGAACAATGAGGAAGACGCAAAAGCATTGATTACCCACATAGCAGATGATGAGCCACTGTCCATCTATGGACGTTGGGACTTGGGATTTGGAACAACGGAATACCCCAGAACCATTCCTGACGGAGCAGTCGACTCTAAGGCGTTTTCTGCAAACAAGGTTCTTGAATTACTTTCAGGTCTAAAGTACGAACCGTCCGATGAAGGCACGAAAACTTCATTTTGGATGCTGTACGGGGTAGCCTGGTTCAAGGGCAAGCCTTTCGTATGGTCACAGTCACCATGGAAAGAATACAAAGATGATCCGGCGAAAGACTTCGTACCGGATGAACTGACCGGGAAGTGGCATCAAACCAAATTGTTCCTCAAATAAAGGGGAACCGATATAAAGATAAGAGATACTATCAATTGTTGACAATAGTATTTCTTATCTTTTTATTTATCAACGATCTAAGGTCTTCCCAGATACCTGAATATCAATTCCACCTGCATGGAAGTAAATATCTGCTGGCGCTTTTTATAGCCTGTCTGAAGCAAGGCTTCGCTCAGTTGCAGGTTATATCTAAACCATTGTGCCAAGCGGTTCAGGGCAGACACGGGAGAGATATTCGGAGCATAAGCCTCGGCAAGCTCACGTTTGGAGTAAGGGCGTACGGGCCAGGCTTCTTCAGGGGCCTTTTCATTTTCATTACTTGTTTTCATAAGAGTTATTTTATTGATTATCATAGCATAAAGATAAGCATTTTATATTACATATAGCTCACCTTAGGCAAATACTTTTCACTCTTTATCATGCAGTTTCATGAAGGAATAATCTCTTTCATTATTCACCCCTCAGCACATCGTACCTTTGTTTCGTTCACCACGGGAAGCACAGTATTTCACTGAACTTACACGGGTGAAATTCATCCTTCATTTTTTATTTTTAATTCATAATTCACAACTATGGCATTGAATTACAGTATTGCAATGATGGGCAATCCAATGAATCAGGAAGAGGCCAAAAAAGCGTATGCGAAAGCGCAGGTTTCGCAAGAGTTATCACTAAAAGCACTCGCCAAGAGAGTATCATCGCAGACCACCGCCAGCAGGGCGGACGTGACTGCCGTTATCATCGCTACCGTCGAGAATATGATTGACGGCCTGCGGGCAGGAGAACAGGTAGACTTCGGAGACCTGGGAAAATTCCGGTTACAGATAACCAGCCGGGGGGCGGAAACGGCGGAGAAATTCACGGCTGCCAACATTACCGGAGTCAATATTCAGTTTATCCCCGGAGAAGATCTGAAAAACATCTTCGCCGGTATGGAGTTCTCACCGGTCCCTACCCGTGCTGCCACACGCGCCGTGCTCAAAGCACAGAAGGCAGGACAGACCACTGTGGATATTTCCAAAACGCCCACACCAGGAGGAGACGATGGAGGAAACACCGGTGGAGGTGGAAATTCAGGAGGCGACGGAGGTATAGAGGATGATCCGCTGGGATAGGATCTAAAGGCGCAGCCTTTAGAAATTAATAATGAAAAAATTAATAATTAAAGGCTGCGCTATCATTAAATCACTAATAACTAAATAACAGTTATATGGAAAAAAAATCAAATTCAACCTGGAGTATGATCATCAAAGTGGTAATTGCCGTGGCATCTGCCCTGGCAGGCATATTCGGACTAAATTCCTGCATGAAATAGACTATGAGAGCAGGAAGTTTTTATCAGAACTATCGGGAGGTAAAACTCCTGGTAGTTCATTGTTCAGCAACACGCTGTAACAAGAATTTCTCCGTAGAAGCTCTTCGAAGATGTCATTTGGCAAGAGGCTTTGCAAGCATCGGATATCATTTCTACATCACACGTGACGGTGAAGTACACATCTGTCGTCCGGTTCACCAGATCGGAGCACATGCTACAGGATGGAATGACAAGAGCATCGGCATCTGCTACGAAGGCGGACTGGATGAATGCGGCCGACCGGCGGATACAAGGACGTATGCCCAGAAATGTTCCCTACTCGATTTGCTGCGACAACTGAAAACAGATTATCCGCAAGCCAGCATATTGGGACATTATCAGCTCAGTAATTCCATACACAAGGCGTGTCCGTGCTTTGATGCAAAAGGGCAATATCGGGGGCTTTAAGCTCCTGATACTAAAGGTAAACCATGGAGAATTTCCTCTATGGCGGAATATATGAACTATTTCGGTCAAGGCCCCGAAGAAAAGTTTATCCTAAGTATTAAAAAGTCGAATAGCACTATTACAGACTGCCTGTTTACGTATGAGAAGGAGTATACCAAAACTGATACAACAACCACAAAGTATATATTTACAGCCCAGAGAAAAGAAAAAAAACGCTTCACTCTCTACTATCAGATGTTGATGTTCTTTGCTAATGGAGGCGGTACTTGCTATGTTCTTTCAGCAGGAAACTATAAAGACAACCAACTGCTGAACAAGAATATGATGAGCAATGCGATCAATGCTCTTGAAAAAGAGCGGGAAATAACAATGGTTGTGATCCCCGAAGCAGTGCATTCTCCGGATTGTGCAAATATTCAAACGATGGTTCTGGATCATTGCAGTAAAATGCAGAATCGTTTTGCTATTCTTGATGTTCAAGCCAAAAGTTCGGAGAATCAGACTATGATGGAGCAAGTAAAAGAGTTCCAGACCAATATCGGCAACAATGGCCTGTCATATGGAGCAGCCTACTATCCGTGGCTTGAGACAACAATACTGGGAGATAAAGATATTACAGCCGATATGTTTTCTTGGTCTGCTGACAGTGAGCTTGATTTCAAGGCATTCTTTCCCAAAGATTCCGGCATTTTGAATTATGCAAATGCAACAATTGATGAAATCATAAAGAACCAGGAAACGCCGGATAATAAAAAGAATGAATTTCATCAAGTTTTATTGCAGAACTGGAGCATATATCAGTCGATGATAAAGACTGTGAAGGCATCCCTTAATTTACTGCCACCTTCCGCAGCCATGGCAGGTATCTACACCATGGTGGATAATACGCGCGGTGTATGGAAAGCACCTGCAAATGTTTCAGTCAATTACGTTAACAGACCGGAGGTAAACATCAATAACAGAGAACAAGAGGATCTAAATGTACCTGTAAATGGCAAGGCAATTAATGCAATACGTTCCTTTATCGGCGAAGGCATAAAAATCTGGGGCGCCCGTACATTGGATAGCAATTCACTGGATTGGCGATATATTAACGTGCGCCGTACCATGATTTTCCTGGAAGAATCCGTCAAAAATGCAGTTCATGCCTATGTATTCGAACCTAATGATGCAAAATGCAGAAGAGCTAGCTAAATTTAGTTAAGGCACTATCTACTATTTACATAGAATTGTGGGTAGTGCCTATAAAAAGTTCCTTCAAGCCTTCTTTCACTTGTTCAGGCGCTTCATCATTATACAATTAAAGGATCAGGTATTGAGTAAGTCTTTCCTTTTGAACTATTGATCAATTCACTCATTGTTTTCTCCTTTTATCATAGTTAATAACATCTTGAAACGTTCAACTGCATGTAATGCGTGGGGGACATTAGCCGGCATAATGATTATCTCACCTGCCTTTAGTCTGTGAGGGATACCTCCGACATGTATTTCAACTTCCCCATCAAGAATTTGTACCAGAGCATCAAAAGGTGCAGTATGTTCACTTAACCCCTGTTCTTTATCGAAAGAGAATAGAGTTACATTTCCTGCCTGATTTTTAATAATCTGTTTACTAACTATTCCACCACTGGCATAGTCTACCTCTCCAGCGATATTAAATACTGTTGCATACGCAAATGTTGTATTAGTTTTCATATCTCATTTATTTTTTAAATTGATTAATGCAAATTTAGTGCTATTCTAAAATAGAATTTGTAACAAATGTTACAAGGTATCACAAATATCCTTATCTTTTAATATAGATAACTATTATGTTGCAAAACAAAAACAACAAATACATGGTTCATTTCTATTTCTGCTCTAATACAACATTATATCAATAATGAAAACAACACTTTATGCGCATTGTTTCTTCCGGAACGTAATTCAGATTTGGCAGTGTAAGCGAGTTGCAAATTCAGAACATCGAATCATCTATTCAGTTCATGAGGATACAATTGAAATATACGTCTTCTCTATGAGATACCATTATACCAAAAAGTAAACGGTGAAAAATGTATCTCATTTCCTTATTTAGAATTATATAAATAGCACAAAAAAAAGCAATTACATCCCTTGTAACTGCTTGATTTTCAAAAGAGCGGAAAACGGGGCTCGAACCCGCGACCCTCAGCTTGGGAAGCTGATGCTCTACCAACTGAGCTACTTCCGCATTTATCCCATTCAAAGACGGTGCAAAGGTAAAAGAAGTTTTTTTATATTCAAAAATAAAAATGTACTTTTACAGCCACAAAAGTGAAAAATCCATGAAACGAATCATACTAATCACCGGAGGGGCACGCTCAGGTAAAAGTAGCCATGCAGAAAAACTGGCACTAAGCCTTTCTCCTAATCCTGTTTACCTTGCTACTGCACGCATCTGGGACGAAGAATTCCGGCAACGCGTCATCCGCCATCAGCAAAGACGTGGACCGGAATGGACAAATATCGAGGAAGAAAAACAGCTAAGCCGTCATCAATTATCCGGGCGAACTGTATTGATAGACTGCGTAACCTTATGGTGTACAAACTTCTTTTTTGATGTAAATGCAGATACTGACAGTGCCTTGGAAGCTGCCAAGGAAGAATTCGACCGCTTTACAAAGCAAGATGCCACTTTTATCTTTGTCACCAATGAAATTGGTATGGGAGCTACTTCGGATAATGAAATCCAGCGTAAATTTACAGATATGCAGGGATGGATGAACCAATATATTGCCGAACATGCAGACGAGGTATGGCTGATGGTATCAGGGATAGAGGTGAAGGTAAAATGAGAGAGCAATAGAGTAGTAAAGTGATAGAGTGATAAAACAATAAACAGATGAAAACATTTAAAATCGTACGACCGGACGAGAGTATCCGCCCGGCATTGATTGATAAAATCAATAATTTAACTAAACCGAAAGGTTCATTGGGCACTCTTGAAGAGTTGGCTTTGCAGATAGGCTGGATACAACAAACCCTGTCCCCCACCCTGCGACATCCGCAGAATATTATTTTTGCTGCCGATCATGGCATAGTAGAAGAAAAGGTCAGCCTTTCACCCAAAGAAATTACCTGGCAACAGATCAGTAACTTCCTACATGGAGGTGCAGGAGTGAACTTCCTTTGTCGCCAACATGGATTTACCCTGAAAATAGTAGATGCCGGTGTAGATTATGATTTACCATACGACAAGGGTATTATCAATATGAAAGTACGAAAAAGTACACGGAACTATCTGTATGAGGCAGCCATGACGGAAGAAGAAATGGAGCTTTGCCTGGAACGCGGTGCAGAAGTGGTACGCCGCTGCCATGAAGAAGGCAGTAATGTGCTCAGTTTTGGAGAAATGGGTATAGGAAATACTTCTTCTTCGTCCATGTGGATGACCTGTTTCACCGGAATACCTTTAGAACAATGTGTAGGAGCAGGTAGCGGACTGGATAATGCGGGTATCCGCCATAAATACGAAGTGCTGAAACAATCGCTCGATCACTATAAAGGAGACGGATCACCGCGTGATATCATCCGTTACTTCGGCGGACTGGAAATGGTTATGGCAGTAGGTGCCATGCTACAGGCAGCCGAATTAGGCATAATTATCCTGGTAGATGGTTTCATCATGACAAACTGTATTCTGGCTGCTGCCAAACTATATCCCGAAGTAATGAATTATGCCATCTTCGGGCATTGTGGAGATGAAACCGGACATAAATTGTTGCTCGACAACATGGAAGTAAAACCATTGCTGAATCTTGGATTGCGTCTGGGCGAAGGAACAGGTGCTATTTGCGCCTATCCTATTGTAGAATCCGCCATCCTGATGATTAACGAAATGGATAACTTTGCACATGCATCCATAACAAAGTATTTTTAACGATATGAAAATCCTCGCAGCACTCATATTTTTCACGCGCCTTCCTTTCTGGAGGATCAAAGAAGTCCCGGCAAAGTACTTCAAGCGTATCGTTCCCTACTGGCCATTAGCCGGATGGTTAACGGGCGGTATCATGGTCGGTGTTCTATGGGTGACTGCCCAGGTGCTGCCCGTATCTATCGCATGGTTGCTCGCTATTCTATCGCGGCTGCTCATCACTGGTTGCCTGCACGAAGATGGACTGGCCGACTTTTTCGACGGCTTCGGTGGAGGAACCACCAAAGAGCGCACACTTGCCATCATGAAAGACTCTCAGATAGGAAGCTATGGAGTCATAGGATTGATAGGTTATTTCCTATTATTGTTTCTACTCTTAGGAAATCTGCCGTTGAAGTTAATCTGCGCCCTTGTCATTTGCGGGGATTGCTGGTCTAAATTTTGTGCATCGCAGATTATCAACTATCTGCCTTACGCACGAAAAGAGGAAGACAGCAAGGCTAAAGTTGTGTACGACCGTATGACCTGGCAAGAATTGCTGACAGGATTCATCTGTGGACTTTTGCCCATCGTATTATTCCTGCCGATAGATTTCTGGCCCGTTACAATTTGTCCGATTCTCACATTTATTTTTCTGTACCGATTGATGAGACATCGTCTTCAAGGTTATACGGGAGACTGCTGCGGAGCTGCATTCCTGCTTTGTGAACTATCATTCTATCTGGGTGCCGCTATCTTGCTATATGCACATATCAGGTACGGTAATCCAGACTTTATCAATGCTTATTTAAAATAGTCATCCTATGGAAGTTACATTTATCAGACACACTTCGGTCGACGTCCCTCCCGGAGTGTGCTACGGACAATCAGATGTCCCCTTGCGTGACAGTTTTGAGCAGGAAGCTGCCATTACTTCTGAGAATTTGAAGACTTACCGTCCGCAAGGCAGGGATTTCGATCACGTATATACCAGTCCTTTATCCCGTTGCGTACGCCTCGCGACCTATTGTGGATACCCGGATGCAGAACATGACAAACGAATTATGGAAATAAACTTCGGAGATTGGGAAATGCAGAAGTTTGATGAAATAAGTGATCCGAGATTGAAAGAGTGGTATACCGATTATATGAATGTACCCGCAACAAACGGAGAATCATTCGCCATGCAATATCAACGTGTTGCCAGTTTCCTGGATGGGCTGAAAGAAAAAGAGTACGCACAAGTTGCCATCTTCGCACACGGTGGCGTACTGATTTGTGCACAACTCTATGCAGGAACCATCAAACCGGAAGAGGCGTTCAGTGCCCTGACACCTTATGGAGGAATCATTCAACTGAAAATCTAATCATCCGTTTTCGGCCATGTGAAGATGACCAGCGGTCCTTCATGTGTATCTGACTGTACCTTGTAAATACCTCCGAAAGCATGAATAAAGTGCGCATTGATTTCATGACGAATCAAAGTCGTTTTATTGTCAAAGCGTGACTTGGCAAGAGGTGTGCCGATTATTTTAAAGGTTACGATACCTTTTTTTTTATCATAACGGATGCGGACAACAATGTTATAAGAGTTTTTATCGTTCTCTGCAGGCACCAGCAGACTGGAAAGCAATGTAGAGAACCAGTTTTCATCCGTACATATCATCTGACTCTGGATATTCGTATCTAATCGGATGGTCAAACGTCCACTCCCTACCTGTCTGGCAAGTTCAACTTCCTTGCGGCACAGCGACATGACTTCACATTCTTCATGCTTATATTTTGTTTTACCGGATTCCAAACGGGAAAGTTCCAGAATGCTATTGACATACTTCAGCAGATTTTCTGCATTCTCCTGTATCATCTTGCCATATTCCACCTTAGCCTCAGGAGCCAGTTCTTTCGACTCTGTCAATAGCTCGGCAAAACCTACCACTACATTCAACGGGGTACGTATATCATGACTAATCTCCGATTGCAGGCGATCTTTAGTGACATTATCCGCTTCTGCCTGCATCGCTGCATCCGCTGTTACTTTCTCCGCCACAGCTATTTTCCGGGACAGATAGCGGGTATATAGATAAAACAGAAGCATCAAAACCAATAGAGTCATCAAGAATAAGAAACCTTGCTTATAATTGGTATCTTTTATTTTCTGCTTCTCCAGCAAAAGCTCATCAATATGATAAATCTCCTTCACCTGTTGCAACTGATTGGCCGAGAAAGCATTGTCCAGTGAATCTTGTGCTGCAATCAGATAACGGCGTGTTTCAATAGCTCCGTCGACATCACCTTTATCAATCTGAGTGGATGCTTTGTAATTGATGAGTGTGGCAAACGTGGATACATAATGATTCAACACTATAGGTGTTACTTCATCAATCAAAGCAATACTCTTATCATACTCTTTCGTGCGGGAATAATATTGTAATTGCACAAGCTGGACATTCAGCCAGAATACCGGATCCACATGATCTTCCAGCAGTGCTTTGGCTTTATCTATATGTTCTTGCGCTTCGGCCATCTTCCCACGGTTCATAAAGTGAAGTACATGTTTTACCTCGCAGTCAATTCTCAAATTGCTCCAATTCTTACGTGTTTCAGGTTCGCGGGAAACAACGTCCCGCAAAGTTTCATCCATCTGTGCCAGATAAGGACGCTTTAAACTATCCTGACCTGCATTACCATATACCTGGGCAATGCGTGAAAGAATGTCGATACGCAAAAAAGGCTTAGTCTGAGGTGTAAAATTCTGATAAGCCTTCAGGAGAATCTTCAGAGCTTCATCGCCTCTACTGGACACATTATAAGCACATGCCAGACTGTTATAGGCAGCAATTTCCCCATTATTTGAATGATGTTCCAAAGATTCCTGCAAAGTTTCTTTAGCCACATATATGGCCTTTTCTATCTGCCTTTTCGAAGCTAATGCGCGACTGATAGCGGCTTTCTGTTCCAGGTAATAGTCATAAGTGCCCACTTCAGTAACATAACTTTTCAGTTTATCCACCCAGTACGCCAGAGTATCCGGTTCATGCAATTTATCGTAACAGGCGGCAAGGTAATAGGCTCCCAGATTCTCATAAGGCACATTCTTTTGCGCACAAGCTTCTTGATACAAAGCCGTAGAAAAAGCCTTATTATAAGGAGCATACTGATGCCTGTAAGCCATATCACGTAAAAAATCGAGTTTGGCAAGCGTACTTGGCATAGCTTGCGCCACTTTCAGAATACTATCCTGATACTGCTGCGCATTAGCGTCTTCCGCCTGCAACATGTAAGCATGTCCACACAAAAAATAAAGCAATATGATTATAGTATGTTTCATAAAGCGGTATCCTCCATTTTAGATTGAAACTTCAACGGATGTGTAAAACAGAAACGTGCACCTTGTGTATAGTTAGAGTCTACCCACAACCGCCCCTTCATGTAAGTGACAATCAGTTTACAAATAGAAAGTCCCAAGCCGCTTCCCTGTGCAAAGTCATTCAGCTTTTCAAAACGTTCAAAAATCAGCTCCTGTTTTTCAAGCGGGATACCACATCCCGTATCGGTGACGGAAAAGAAAGCTGTATTGCGATCGGACATTTCCAGCTTTAGTACAATGGAACCTTCCTTGGTAAATTTAGTAGCATTCACCAATAAATTAATCAAAACCTGACGAAGCCGGGCATCATCCGTATCCATTACCAATTCAGAGATTTCCGTATCAAAGCGTAACTCCACTTCAAGTTTACGGGACGCAGATACTGTTTCCACTACTTCTTTACATAACTTCACCGCATCATACGGACGTACGTTAAATGTGATATTATCATTTTCAAAATCGGAAAAATCAAGGATGTCATTAATCAATTTCAATAACTGGAAAGAATTGACTTTGATGATTTCACAGAATTCTTTGCGGGAATCTTCATCAAATGAATCATCGTCTGATGACAATACAGCAGAGAATCCCACGATGGCATTGAGCGGCGTACGCACTTCATGGCTCATATTGGAGAGGAACATGTTTTTCTTTTTTATAGCCCGTTCTGCCTTCTGTATCATACATTCCTGTGAACGCTTCGACTCCTTCAAACGGAATATTTTTTTCCAACTGAAATAAAGGAAAAGAAACAAAGCAATCGTACAGATAATAATGCCACCCAGATAAAAGCGATATGAAAACAACCGGTCTTGCTCATTCTGATAAGTCAACTGGTCTGCCTGGAAATGGGTAGTCAACTGGTCGATTTCCTTAGGATAGTTTTTTTCGAAAGATGATTTTATATACGAAAAAACTGCACCATACTGAGTGTAGGCTTCTTCTTTCCGCCCCATCTTTACAAGCAGATTCGCCTTATTCATCATCGTTTCTTTATACAGGCTGCTGTTTATTCTAGCATAATCCGTATGGAAGAATGTATCATAAGCTTCCAGAGCTTTCTCATATTCACCTTTTTTCTCCCAATACAAGGCATCTGCTATCAAAAGATGTTGCAGGATGCCGGGAACCAGTTCTTCACGCAACGGCTCCACTTCATCCAAATGTTGACGGGCTATCTTTATTGAACCATTCAGTAGTTGGCAATAGGCATTGAAGATATGACGGACAGCCTGTTCCTGTACAGATAGCCTCTCTGCCGGATAACGATTCAGGCGGGTCATGAAGCGAGCAGCCTGGGCATAATTCCGGATACGTAAATTGTATTCTACTAATTCGACCAACAACATACGGATGTGTATATCTTCACCATGTAACCGGTCGAACAGTTCCAAAGCTTGTGCATAAGTGTCACCGGCTTCTTTTATACGTCCTGTATAAGAATAAACTTCCCCCATAGCATTCAGGGCAAGAGCCATCCCCAGATGATCGGACCATACACTTGCCTTAGAATACATCTGTTCACTTTGTGCAATAGCAAAACGAATTTCTCCCCGAAAGAGAAATGATTTAATAATAACACGCTCTAACTCAAAATAAGTTTTGTATTGTTTGCTTGCTTCCAGATAGTCGAGTATACTGTCTGTAGGAATCATATCACTCTCTTCTTTGGTGAGATAATCGAATCCCATACTGGTATGAAAGGAGTATATTATTTCATCCTGTATATTGTATTTATCCTCGTGAGGTGCATTCTCTCCTGCAGATAGAGAAAAGAAGCCCCCAAAGCATACGATATGAAGAAGCAGATATTTCAGTAAGTTTCTCATGAAGTTTGTTTGTTTCGTGCTGTGTGGTGTTTGTGTTGTCATTCACCGCATACGTTGGCAAATATATTCAATATTTTCCGAAAAGCAAAAAATTGTGAATACCTAAATGAAAAAAGAGACCAAAGTAATCGTTATTATCAGGATTATTATCATTATTCCTTCTGCACGACGGTTGACACTAACTGCAATTTTCATATCTTCTGTAGTCAGGAGGCGACCATTACTTCCAATGTAAGGCTTCCATACTTCCTCACCAAAATAATTATGCGGGCCTCCGAAACGGCAATTCAGAATGCCGGCAAGAGCAGCTTCAGGATACCCGGAATTAGGGCTGGCGTGCTGATTACCATACATACCGACAAATTTTAATAGATTCCAGAACCCACCGCGTGGAAAAGCAAGTATCATAAGGAAAGCTGTCAGACGAGCAGGTATGTAATTAGCAACATCATCCAAACGGGCAGCAAAACAACCAAAGTCCCGGTAACGTTCGTTACGATACCCAATCATAGAATCGAGGGTATTCACCATCTTATAGGCAAGCATACCGGGGACACCCAACAATATATACCAGAATAAAGGCGCGATCACTCCGTCACTCAGATTCTCAGCAAGAGTTTCAAGAGCAGCAGTACGTACTTCTTGGGCAGAAAGTTCCGAAGTATCACGACCGACAATGCGGGCCACCTGCTTTCTTCCTTCTTCTAACGAACGGTCTACAGCTTCGAATACCATACGGACTTCACGAACAAGTGTAGTGCCCGCCAAACAGAAAAAGATGGCAAGTATCTGCAACGTCAAAAATCCCCCCGGAGAAGATGATGCTACCCAACGAAACAAGTAGGAAGCAACAAAATAGATAGCAAGAACGAGAACGATAGCAGCAAGTGCACCTTTCAACTTTCGGTTCTGTCCTTTATTCAACAGATGTTCAGAAAATGAGATCATCTTTCCGAATGCGACGACGGGATGGGGCAACCAAACGGGGTCACCAAGCCAGCGATCGAGCAGCCAGGCGGCGAGTAAAGGCAAGCTAAGAGTAAAAACGGTGCCCAGAATGATGAGAATTTCTTCCATATGCATTATATGTCCTACCACCTCCCCCTACGGGTATTTACCCCTTCTTAACTCCCCCGTTAGTCGGGGGAGAACAACCTCCCGAGAGAAGGAGAATGAGAATGATATTTCTGTTATTAATAAGTTTCAAACCACTGCCCTATCGCCTGTACAAGGCGGTCATTCTCCTCCGGTGTCTGAGTAGCAATACGGAAAAAGCGTTCATCCAGACCTTCAAAGTTAAAAGCGTCCCGAATAAGAATACCATGTTCGTTGGCAAGATAATCCTTCAATGCGGAAGCCTTACCAAAACGAAGGTGAACCAACATAAAATGAGTTTCCGTAGCCCATACCTCAAGACCACCTGTCTGTTCCAATGCATTGCGTAAACGAGCTGTCTCCTGTAAATAAGTAGATATATTCAATGGATTAGGAACGTCATATTCAAGCAAATAAAGACCAGCTTCAATAGCCAGTTGATTTACCGACCAAGGCATACGGTGGGTACGCAAACGGCTAAGCAAACCTTCATGAGCAGTTATATAGCCCAGACGCAAACCGGGAACTGCGTAACGCTTCGTCATAGAATGAAGCAACAGAACATTTGAAAAATGGGCAGCTTCAACCGATGAAAACAGAGGTTGCAGAGTAAAAAACTCATAAGACTGGTCAATTACAAAGCAAACTTGTGGATTATGTTCTATTAATTCTTTCAGATATGCTTTTTCTATTACTGCACCTGTAGGATTGTTAGGATTACAAAGCCAAAACATGCGGATGTCAGGTGGCAAGAGATAATTATCTTCAGCCGTAGGAAGTTTATACATTGATGCTACCCGATGCCCATGCATACGGCAAGCATCTGCATACTCACTGAATGTAGGCTGAAAAATAGCGGTATTAGTACCCCTAAATGTTTGCGCTATCAGGTAAATGGCTTCCGTGGCACCATTCGTTACACAAACGGAAGCGGAAGGAAGATGGTGTTTCTCTGCCAAACGACCTTCCAATGTATAAGGCTCCGGTTCGGGATAAGAAGAAATTCCACTGATATGATGGCAAAGATGTGCCTGAAGGCCAGACAAATCCACACGGCCATATACATTGGAACTGAAATTAACCTCTATCGGGCGTTTATATTTATATGCATCGTCTCCGTGTCCTTCAATCATGAGTGGTCAGTATTTGGTAGATAAGCGGCAGATTGATGTGACGACGCACATGATCGGCGAGTTTATCATATTGTTCTTCTTTGAATTGTTGATAATCAAAAGCCGTTCCGGTATCAGCGAGCTTATCTGCAAAAGGTTCGAGAAGGAAGTCTATAAACGCAGGGTTGTCAAGGATACCATGGATATAGGTTCCCATACAAGTACGGTTGACATAATAACCATCCGTACGACCGTCTTCCAAAAGATTCAGCGGGGAAACCGGAACATCATGGGTAGGAATGGTAGTGCCCATGTGAATTTCATAACCCTTTAGCAATTGTCCATTGTCAATTGTTAATTGAAATTTGACTTGTCGGGTAACTTTTTCTCCCGTCATATGGGTGCTGACGGGCAGAAGGCCGAGGCCGGGTAAACGTTCTATTTCTCCTTCTACATGATCGGGGTCACAAACTTCCTGGCCCATCAGTTGATAACCACCACAGATACCCATGACGGTGGCGCCTTCACGGTGTGCCCGGATGACGGCTTGTGCTACACCGTTACGGCGCAGTTCATGCAAGTCGGCAAGCGTACTTTTACTACCTGGCAACAGAATGATGTCAGCTTTAGCTATTTCATCGGTATTATTAGTATAAAAAAGATGAACACGCGGATCGCGTTCGAGAACATTAAAATCAGTGAAGTTACTGAGATGTCGCAGGAGAATGACAGCGATATTGACTTTACCTTGTTCCGCCTGTACAGATTTCGTGGCAAGAGCCAGGGAGTCTTCTTCTTCGATATAAATATCGCGATAGTAAGGTACTACTCCTACCACGGGTATGCCACAAAGATCTTCGAGCATCTTGATTCCCGGTTCGAAAAGACGGATATCTCCACGGAATTTATTGATAAGGATACCTTTAATACGTTCCCTTTCATGAGGACGAAGCAGCATCAACGAGCCATAGACACTGGCAAAGACTCCGCCTCGATCAATATCTCCTACAAGGATTACATCTGCCCCGGCATGTAGAGCCATAGGCAGATTCACCAAATCCGTATCCCGGAGATTTATTTCTGAAATGCTTCCAGCACCTTCCAATACAATAGGATTATAACGAGTGGCAAGACGGTCATAGGCAGAGCAGACTTCACGACGGAGTTCTTCGCGCCCTTCCACGCGGAAATAGTCGTAAGCATTGCGGTTGCCGATAGGGCGTCCATTGAGCACCACTTGTGAGGTATGGTCAGAGGAGGGTTTCAACAACAGCGGATTCATATCTGTATGACAGGGTACACCTGCTGCTTCGGCTTGGACAGCCTGTGCACGGCCTATTTCCAGCCCCTCGGGAGTAGCATAGGAATTAAGTGCCATATTTTGTGCCTTAAACGGTGCCGGATGATAACCATCCTGACGGAAGATGCGGCAAAAGGCAGCGGCTATAATGCTTTTTCCTACATCACTACCGGTTCCGGCAAACATAACTGGATGAAGTTTCTTCATATATATTTTTTTAGCGGAAACAAAATAACTTTTCTTGAATCTATAGCGGCAGATAGCAGTCCTCCAACAGTATAGCATATCATATCCGACCAGAGAAAACCATGTCCAAAAATTAATGCTCCAAGCGTAGTACTTCGTACGATGTTTGCCCAATCTGCCTGATATAATTGACTGATCTCTATACAATAAGAAAACAACAAAGAGATTACAACAGATTTAACTATAGATATCGATGGGAAAAGAAAACGGATTCCCCAATATACCATAGCTGCCCAAAGCGTATCACCCGAATACTCTGCTATAAACTCAGGCAATACATCATCATATTTTCGGGAAGCAAGCCCTAACACCATAATAGCGAAAGTGACAGCCAGATAAATACAACGCTCGTTTTTCACACCGCAATATTTTTTAGGATGCAAATTTATAAAATTTAATGGATAGCCGGTACAAATTCCCTATACAGAAATGATTTTTCAGTAAAATGACAGCTAAATTGAACAATAGAAAAAAAAGAGTGTTTGAGATAAACGAACCTAAACCAACAACTTGACGTATGAAACTAATTTTATGTATCGTTCTGTTGGGAGCAAACTTAGCCGTGTCGGCACAAACGAACCTCTCCCTCAGCTACGACGACGCCTTACAAATGTTGCAGAAAGGCAATCAAAGCCTCAAGATCGCCGACAAAGGCATTGAAGCCGCCCGCACAGAACGGGACAAGCTCAATGCTCTGTGGTATCCCAGCCTGCAGGGAGCCGGTACCTACGTCCATATGTCCGAAAAGATAGAAGTAAAACAACCTCTATCCCAGTTCACCGATCCCGCAAAGGATTTTGTACATGACATCATCCCCGACGACCAGTTCATCAGCGGGATACTGGACCAGATAGGCGCCCATACCCTCGTCTTCCCCCTCGCTCCCCGCAACCTCACCACCGTAGGCCTTACAGCCGAATGGATCGTCTTCTCCGGCGGTAAGCGTGTGCGAGCCGGTAAAATCGGAAACCGGATGATTGACCTCGCCCGTGAAAACCGTGCTCAAACTGACGCAACCCAACGAACCCTGCTTGCCGAAAGTTATTATGGTCTCAGCCTTGCCCGCGAAGTCGCAGCAGTACGCCGGGATACCTATAATGGTTTGAAGCAACATTACGAAAATGCTCTCAAACTGGAGGCTGCCGGAATGATTGATAAAGCCGGACGCCTTTTTGCCCAAGTCAATATGGACGAAGCACAAAGAGCACTGGAAGCAGCACAGAAAGAAGTCACCGTGGTAGAAAGCGCCCTGTGCACCCTGCTCAATCTGGAAGACAGTTGCAAGATTGAACCTACCTCCCCTCTGTTCATCAACTCCACGCTTCCGCTCAAAGAAGAATTCGTGCAAACCATGCGTGCCGGCAACCCCATGCTGAACCAGCTATCCATTCAGCAGAGTATCGCCAAGCAGCAGCTACGGATAGACCAAAGCGGTTATCTGCCGGACATCGCCTTGTTCGGTAAACAAACGCTATATGCCCACGGCATACAAAGCAACCTTGTTCCGCGTACAATGATCGGCATAGGCTTTACCTGGAATCTTTTCGACGGGCTGGCACGCGAGAAACGCATCCGCCAGTCACGAATTGCCGAGCAAACTCTTGCATTGGGTAAAGAGAAAGCACAGGATGATCTTTCTGTAGGCATAGACAAACTATACACCGGATTACAAAAAGCCCAGGACAACGTACGTGCACTGAACTCGACCATTGCCCTGAGTGAAGAACTTGTACGTATCCGCAAGAAATCCTTTGCAGAAGGTATGGCAACCAGTACCGAGGTAGTGGATGCCGAGACCATGCTTGCTACCGTCAAAGTAGCCCGTCTGGCCGCTTATTACGAATACGATGTAACACTCATGAATCTACTGGCTCTCTGTGGTACGCCGGAGCAGTTTAAAAACTTCAACAATTGACAGTTGACAATTATAAATTTATAGCAATATGGAACTAACAAAAAAAAGCATCAGCACCACATTTGTCATCATATTGGCAATCACCATACTTGTCTCTATCCTGGGAATGGTCCTTATGAGTCATCAGCCCCTCGTTCTTCAGGGACAAATAGAAACAACGGAAATCCGTATCAGTGGTAAATTACCGGGACGAGTGGATTCATTTCTTGTCCGTGAAGGAGACTGGGTAAAGGCAGGCGATACACTTGTCGTCATCAACAGTCCGACGATAGAAGCCAAATACCGGCAAGTAAATGCCCTCGAGCAAGTAGCCCAAGAACAGAACAAAAAAATCGATGCCGGTACACGCCGGCAGATCATCGCCACCGCCCAGCAACTCTGGAACAAAACCAAGAGTGACCTGACCCTGGCACAAACAACTTACGGGCGCATCCTGACACTTTATAAAGACAGTGTCGTCACCTCCCAACGGAAAGATGAAGTAGAGGCCATGTACCGTGCCGCACAAGCTGCTGAGCGCGCCGCTTACGAACAATACCAAATGGCCGTAGACGGAGCACAAAGCGAAGACCGCGCATCGGCACGCAGCATGGTAGATGCTGCACGCAGTACAGTAGATGAGGTGTCCGCCCTCCTTGTCGATGCACGTCTGACAGCACCGGAGGCAGGACAGATTTCAACTATATTTCCCAAGCGTGGAGAGCTTGTTGCACCAGGCACACCTATCATGAACCTTGTCGTTATGAATGACGCTCATGTTGTACTCAATGTACGCGAAGACCTGATGCCACAATTCAAGATGGACAGTGTATTCCACGCAGATGTCCCTGCCATCGGTAAAAAGAACGTAGAGTTCCGTATTTATTACATCAGTCCGTTGGGTAGCTTCGCCACTTGGAAATCAACCAAACAGACGGGAAGCTATGATATGCAGACCTTTGAAATACATGCCCGTCCCACACAAACGGTAGAAGGGTTGCGTCCGGGAATGTCGGTGCTGCTTACTATTAATGATTAACCGATAATCTGTGTGAATGATGAAAAGTCCGTTATACAATGTACTCCACCGCGAACTTTGCCGTATGACCTCCCGCAGGTTATACCTCGGCGTATGCCTCGTACTGCCCCTATTCTGCTTATTCTTCATGGCAACCATTTTCGGTAGCGGACAAATGGAGAACATTCCTATTGGCATTGTCGATCAGGACAATACTGCCACATCCCGGCAAATCGCACGAAATATATCTGCCGTACCTACTTTCAGTGTCACACGGCATTTTACCGACGAAGCCGCCGCCCGGCAAGCCGTGCAACGCAAAGAAATATATGGTTACCTGTCTATTCCTACCGGCTTTGAACAGCATGCTACGACAGGAATGGATGCCACGCTTTCTTACTACTACCATTATGCTCTCCTCTCCGTAGGTAGTGAGTTGATGGCAGCTTTCGAAACCGCGCTGGCACCTGTCGCTCTCTCTCCCATTGCCATGGAAGCTATATCTTTAGGGCTCAACCAGGAACAGATAACCACATTCCTCCTACCTGTACAAGCCAGTATGCACCCACTCTATAATCCCGACCTGGATTATTCTGTTTATCTGAGCCAACCATTTTTCTATGTCCTGTTCCAGATACTTATTCTGTTGATGACAGTATATGCCATTGGCAGCGAGATCAAGTTCAATACAGCACAGGAATGGCTGACCACAGCACGAGGGAATATTCTGACTGCCGTCACTGGTAAACTATTGCCTTATACATTCATCTTCTCAGTAATCGGTATATTGGCAAACTATATCCTTTATGGAGTAGTACACATTCCTTTCCACGGTAGCCTGCTGATGATGAACCTCATGACACTGATCTTTATCATCGCCACGCAAGCACTCGCAGTGTTTATATTTTCCATCTTCCCACGGATAGCATACATTATCAGTATCGTATCCATGATCGGTTCATTAGGTGCTACTCTTTCAGGTGTCACCTTCCCCGTAACAAGTATGTATCCTCCGGTACATGCAGCATCCTATCTGTTTCCCGTCCGGCACTTCACTGAAATCTCACAGTCGATGATCTATTTTGACTCAGGTTTCGGGTATTACTGGCAATCAGCAGCTATACTTTTGCTTTTTCCATTGCTGGCATTATTGATACTGCCGAGATTGAGGCACTGGATTTTGAAAGATACAGTAGAAGAAGATTCAGCTCCTATCCACAGTACGGCATATTCCACCTCAATAGCCACTATCATTTTCAGGGAGTGGCGTGCCATCAGCACCAATGCGGCAATCCTCCTGGTATTAATAGGCGGAATCTTTGCTTATGGTCTTCTCTATAACCTGATGTATGCTCCCAACCTTGTACGGAAAACCCCGGTTGCAGTTGTCGACAATTCTCATTCGGCTCTCAGCCGCGAATATATCCGGCTACTCAATGCAACTCCACAAGCCTCAGTCTACGCACTGACACCCAATTACCTTGAAGCAAAAGAGTGGCTGAAACAGAGCAAAGTAGACGGTATCCTATATCTTCCCGCCGATTTCGACGCCCGTGTAGGCCGTGGGGAACATTCGGTCTTTAGTGTTTACGCCGCAACGGATGCTTTCCTGAATTTCAAGAATCTGCAAGAGGCTTCTTCCCGCGTGATGCTTGCCGTAAACGATGCACACCGTGCAGAGGGTGCCGTATTCTTGCCACCACAGGGATTACTGGCAGTAGCCTCATCCGCACCTGTCAATGTAGCGGGCACAGCCCTATATAATTATACGGAAGGATATGGTTCATATCTTATTCCGGCAGTTATGATTATCATTATCTTTCAGACTTTATTAATGGTGATAGGAATGGTGACGGGAGAAGAGGCAGAACGAAACAGACGCCCTATTTTCTCGAAACAATCTCAACTCAATATGAATCTTACCTGGCGCCAAGCATTATATAATGTTTCCGGAAGAACCTTCGTTTACGTTATGCTTTATTTCATCTTTGCCTTATTTTTATTAGGCTTACTCCCCCATTTTTTCAGTATCCCTAATATTGGAAACGGCAGAGACATTATCACAATGATGATTCCCTTCCTGATAGGAACGAGTTTCTTCGGACTGGCTGCATCACGTTACTTCACAGACTCTGAAGCACCTTTACTAATGATCGCCTTCTTCTCCGTAGGCTATATCTTCCTGTCCGGTGTCTCTTATCCACTTGAACTAATGCCATGGTATTGGCAGGCAGCACACTACGTAGTTCCGGCAGCACCTGCCGTGCTTGCTTTCGTCAAACTGAATTCAATGGGAGGAGATATGGCAGATATCCGTCCGGAAATGATCACCCTGTGGGTACAAGTGGTAGTGTACTTCTTGCTGAGTTTATGGGTATTCAAGCATAAGCATTATCGTTTTCGTTTATAAGCAAATGATTGCCACCGTTCCTCATCCCATCCCTGGCGCTGCATTTCCATACGGGCCATGACAAAAAACAGGTCGGAAAGTCGATTGATAAAACGCAATATATCTTCCGGTACAAGATCTTCCCGATTCAGCGTCCAAAGCCTGCGTTCGGCACGACGGGCTACGGCACGGGCAAACTGTAATTGAGCCGACACCTGCGTTCCACCCGGTAGCAGGAAATAGCCGTTGTCTTCAAGCTGAAGCATCATTGCGTCCATAGCCTGTTCGCACCGCACTGTCATTTCCACAGCATGAAGTTCGTTGGGATTGCCACTACCCGGCCTCTCCGGATCCGCATCCCGTAAGCCGGAAGGGGTTGCAACATGGCTCATCACCACCATCAACTCACGTTGTATATCATGGAGTAATTCCTGCCATACATCTTTCACCGGAAGCAACGACCTGACAATTCCTATCACCGTATTCAGTTCATCAATGCAACCATTAGCTTCAATGCGGATATCATCTTTCGGAACACGCTCTCCACCGTGGATGCCTGTCATTCCTTTATCTCCTGTTTTAGTATAAATCCTTCTCATAAATTACAGGTATATCTTACATTATTTCACTCTCCCGGAACTTGTTCGAATAATGACCAAATTCCCGTTTCTCCCCAATACAAATGCGTATAACTCGCTATCAGGTTTTTATAACAAAACACGGCTGTATTCACGGGGTGTCTTTTAGCATTATAAACTTGCACAACCGAAACAAGCTTCTCATCCTGCTCAATGATCCGTGAATAATGAAACTCATGTCCACGCAACTTCACCCCACGAAAATCAAAGCTTCTATACCCCATTGCCAAACGCATATCATCCTTGCAAGCGGAAACTTTCATAGGTAATGCGTCTACCATTTTGAAAGCTGTATAGGGATCTTTGCACATCACCAGTTCCGAAGCCAGATACATCATACCACCACATTCAGCAATTGTTTTTCCTCCCCGCTCAATATGAGCCTTGACTGAATCTATTACACGGGGGGCTGCACTCAATTGAAGTGCACGATTTTCCGGATAACCTCCGGGCAGATAGAGCAAATCCACATTATCCGGTACTACCGCACTGTTATCTTCCGGATCGAAGAAAGTAACCGTACCAAACTGATTCAGGTAATCAAGATGTTCAGCATAGATAAAGGAGAAACTTTCCTTATTGCGTGCCACCCATATATTTCCGGATAAAAAGACATTCTTTTTGACTTCTGTGGTGACATCCCTCTCCCGGCGTGTGATCTGCAACAAGAGATCAAGATTCAATTGTGCGTCTAGCTGCTTCAGCAGTGTCTCAGTGATACAATCTTCATCTTTACGACTGAAATCCAGTCCCAAATGCCTGCTTTCCTCTTTCAAAGCATCGAATTTCCGCAAGCAACCCAAACAAGGCACATTCAGATCATCGCAAATCTCACGCAACATTTCCTCATGGCGGTCGCTCCCCACCTGATTGAAAATAACACCTGCGACTTCCACTTGCGGATCAAAATCTAAATAACCTTTAATCATAGCTGCCAGTGAATAAGCAGCCGACTTAGCACTTACCACCAACACAACCGGAAGATTCAAAATCTTTGCAATCTCTGCCGACGAACCTTCACTACGGTCGTATCCGTCGAACATGCCCATCATACCTTCTACGATACAGACATCCGCATCTTTGGCATGTGAAACATACACTTCTTGCATATGTTGTTCGGAAGCCATAAAAGGGTCCAGATTGTAAGACGGAATTCCGCAAGCTTTTTCATGATACTTCGTGTCGATATAATCCGGCCCGCACTTATAGGGCTGTACACGTAGTTTTTTCTGCGTCAATAACGTCATCAACAATCGGCTGACAGTGGTTTTTCCAATGCCCGAAGTAGGCGCCGCTATCAGAAATTGGGGAATATTTCTTATCATACCGCACAGATTTATTTCCCGCAAAGGTAGTATATATTCCCTAAAACTCTTACCTTAGCTGCCCAAATAAAAGTAAATTACTATGATTACTGAAGAACTCAAGAAATTATATTGTACGTATACCGGACACGAGCCGGGAACTATTGAAGAACTTCCTTCATCCGGCTCCAACCGTCGTTACTTCCGCCTTACGGGCACCCCTACCCTTATCGGTGTCAGCGGGACTTCCCTCGAAGAGAATCAGGCTTTCCTCTATATGGCAGACCATTTCCGCAAGAAAGGACTACCCGTGCCACAAGTCGTAGCAAAGAGTGATAACGATGCATTTTATCTGCAGGAAGACTTGGGAGACACTCTCCTGTTCAATGCCATCGAAAAAGGACGCAAGACCAGTGTTTTTGATGAAGAAGAGAAGCAACTTCTGCGCAAGACAATGCGTCTGTTGCCTGCCGTACAGTTCTCCGGTGCAGACGGAATGGACTTCTCATATTGCTACCCACAGTCAGAATTCAACAGTCGCAGCATCTTATGGGATTTGAATTACTTCAAATACTGTTTTCTGAAAGCTACCGGAATGGAGTTTCAGGAAGACCGTCTGGAAGATGATTTCCAGAAAATGGCAGACGTATTGATGCGCAGTAGTTCGGCCACATTCATGTATCGTGATTTCCAGAGCCGGAACGTTATGATTAAAGAAGGTGAACCATGGCTCATCGACTTCCAAGGCGGACGTAAGGGGCCTGTTTATTATGATGTGGCTTCCTTCCTGTGGCAAGCCAAGGCCAATTATCCTGAGAGCCTTCGCAAAGAGCTTTTAAAGGAATATCTGGACTCTCTGTGTAAATACCAGCCTGTGGACGAGAAATATTTCTATGCTCAATTACGTCATTTCGTATTGTTCCGTACCATGCAAGTGCTGGGTGCTTATGGCTTCCGTGGCTATTTCGAGAAGAAACCCCATTTCATCCAAAGCGTCCCCTTTGCTATTGAAAACCTGCGACAGCTATTGCAGGAACCCTATCCCGAATATCCGTACCTCTGTCATGTGCTGAAAGAGCTTACTGAGCTGAAACAATTTACTGACGACCTCCAGAAGCGCCGTCTTGTAGTAAAAGTCACCAGTTTTGCATATAAAAAGGGTATACCTGAGGATTCAAGTGGCAACGGTGGTGGCTTTGTATTCGACTGCCGTGCCGTAAACAACCCCGGTAAGTACGACCGTTATAAACCCTTCACCGGACTGGATGAACCTGTTATTCGCTTCCTAGAAGACGATGGAGAAATAACCACGTTCCTCGAACATGTATACGGTCTGGTAGATGCTTCCGTGAAACGATACATGGAACGTGGATTTACGAACCTTTCCATTTGTTTCGGATGCACTGGCGGGCAACACCGTTCGGTTTATTCAGCACAACACCTGGCAGAACATCTGAACCAGAAATTCGGAGTACAGGTAAATCTGATGCACAGGGAACAGAATATTGAACAGACTTTTAAAGCGAAAAACTAAAGAATAAGTAGAGGATAAAAATATTGGTCTAAACTTCCGATAATTCAAGAAATAAAAAGAATGAAAGCAATGATATTTGCCGCAGGCCTCGGCACCCGCCTGCGCCCACTGACAGACAATATGCCCAAAGCACTTGTCCCCGTAGCAGGCAAAACGATGCTGGAGCGTGTCATCTTAAAGCTAAAAGATGCCGGCTTCCATGATATCACCATAAACATCCACCATTTTGGAGGTCAGATTATAGACTTCCTCCGCGCAAACCAGAACTTCGGTGTGGATATTCATATCAGTGACGAACGGGGTGAACTGCTGGATACCGGTGGTGGTATTAAAAAAGCCCGTCCTCTGCTGGAGAGCAATGAGCCTTTCCTTATACATAATGCCGATATCCTGACGGACCTGGATCTCAATGCTTTCTACCACCACCATCTGGAAAGTGATGCAGATGCCACTCTGCTCACTAATCACCGGAAAACATCCCGTTATTTGTTGATGAATCAAGATAACCGCCTTTGTGGTTGGACAAATCTTTCTACAGGCGAAGTACTCCCCAAAGAACTTGATTATCCCAGCGATCATTATCAGCTGCAAGCCTTTGGCTGCGTCCATGTCCTTTCCCCCTCTATTTTCCGCTATATGAAAGATGAACGCTGGACTGGGAAATTTTCCATTATTCCGTTTTACGTGGATATCTGCCCGGAAGCACGTATTCAAGGATTTCCTATAGACAGCGAAAACTGGTTTGATGTGGGCAAGCCAGAGACACTTGCAAAGGCAGAAGCCTATTATGCGTCTTTATAAAACAGGTTTCATCTTCACCAACTGCCCCTGGGTATCAAATAAGTATTCGTAGTTGAAGGAACCGTAAATACGATACTTCCAGCGGGCACTTTTCTCAAAACGGCGACTGTCATCCAGAATGGTCGCCTGATAGACGGTCTCCAATTCATGAATGAACTCTTTAGATTCCGGGTCCGGGTATCTATAAGTGGGGATAATAACACGTATATCAGGATATTGCTCTCGCAGATTTTTGATTTCTGTACGGACAGCATCTCTTTCATTAGAATTCAGAAAAAAGAGCAAGCATACCGGTTGTCCCTGCCCTGCAATGTCCGAAAAGAGCAAACTGTCTTTCTCTGCATACTCCACTTGTTTGAAATTAACAAAACGATCTCCCGGCTTCAGGCTACGGGTAGCATCCAGCATCCGTTTCAATCCTATCAATACAGATGTACTGTCGCGCATTTGTGAAGGAGTTTTCTGATACAATGTCTCCAGTTCATCCGGATAGATTGCCGCCCAACGGTCGAACACCATCCAGCCTATTGCATTCTGCGCATTGTCGAATACAAACTGCCGTGTAGCTTCCAACGGAAAAAGATCTTCATGCCAAAGTTTCCAAAGGCGTACGTTTTGTGAATGGGAATTGGTACTCTTATCCGGCACAGGCATTGCAGGTGGGACTACATTTGACAACGTCAATTTCCCTCTTTCGGGATAAAAGAAATTCATACTGCCGGGATGCTCCATTCCATAGATATGCAACGTATCTTCTTTTCCGGAAAATGAAACTTCCCCGTTTCTGATAATAGCGAAGTCCAGGGGAGCTTTCCCATAATCACGGTCACCCGTCATACGGTCAGCACCATATCGCCACAGGTAGACCGTATCTCCTTCGTAAGCGTCCAGTCCGGTGCAATGCACAATAAAAGTCTGTTCTTGCGATTGGCAACTGATGAGTCCCAGAAACAAAGAGTAAAATATCCATTGATTGATTTTCATAAAGCCCAGATAGATTAAGTAAACAAACACATTGTACAAAAGAACAATCTTTTCAGTAAAGATGCAAGCAAAAAAGACAATATATAAAAGCAATTGTTAATGAAATATCCATATATTTGTGACATAACATTAAAAAGACTGACTATGAAACGACTGAGATTAGGACTATGGGCATGTTTCTGCTTTTGTGCAGCCACCACCCTTATGGGACAAAACAAGGTGAAAACTACTGCCGAAAAGGTAATGCTGTTCATTGACGGCGCCCAAGTGACGCGTACCAAACAAGTAGATATTCCGGCAGGAAATTCAACGCTCATCTTTACCGGATTATCTCCCTATATGGATGCACAAAGTATGCAGGTCAGCGCAAAGGGAAAACTCACCGTTACGGCAGTCAACCGGCAATACAACTATATAGACAGCCTTGCCGTCAGCGAAAAACAACAAAGCCTGCAAAAGGAGCTTAAAAAAATAGAGAAACAGCAGAAAGAACAAAATGCCGAGCTTGGACTTATCAATGCCGAATATGAAATGCTGAAAACAAATTGCTCCGTCAGCAATAAGAATACCGCTACTTCTCTGGCCACTATCAAAGAAGTGAATCAATATTACTCCGGACAATTGAAAACTCTGAAAACAAAAGAACTGGCTATCAATGAACAGATAGCCGAACTTGCCATCAAACAGGGGCAACTGAGCTCTGAACTGGCACAACTAAGTGGTAAATCTCTAACCCCTATGAGTGAAATTAAGGTCAATGTAAATGCGCCAGCAGCTTGCAAAGCTACATTCACCCTGAACTATTATGTAAAAAATGCCGGTTGGTTCCCTTCCTATGATGTTCGTTCCGGTAGCTTGGCCGAGCCTATCTCCATCATCTACAAAGCCAATATCTTTCAGAATACCAAGGAAGAGTGGAAGAACGTAGAATTATCCCTTTCCTCCTCTAATCCTTCCACCGGAAGCGTAGCCCCCACTCTGTCTACTTACTGGTTGGATTACGGACTTGCAGCACCACGCTACAATTTGAATCTCAATGGAAACACTGTTTCAGGAATCGTTCTTGATAATGAACGTACGCCCGTAATAGGTGCTACCGTTACCATTCCGGGGACTACGATAGGAGCCATAACCGACATAAGCGGTAAGTATTCTATAACTATTCCCAATGGACAAAACAAACTTCAATTTTCATATATTGGCTATCAGACTCAGACCAGAGATATACAAGGGAATATTATGAATGTTACCCTTCAGGAAGATACACAGGCTTTGGATGAAGTAGTGGTAGTAGGTTACGGCGCTGAAAAGAAACCTCTTATGGCAGGTGCTGTCTCCGGTCTTAAGGTAAACCATAAAAAAGATATTCAATACGAAGAAGAAGCCAGCATGGCCCTTGACGTTGAACAAAGCCAGGGACAGATGGGCTACGAATTTGAAATAAAAGTGCCCTACACCATTCCTTCTGATAACAAGCCTGTAGTTGCTGAAATCGGTCATTACGAATTACCCGCTTCTTATACTTACCAAAGTACTCCGAAGATAGATAAAGATGCTTTCCTGATTGCCCAGGTAACCGATTGGGAAAAGCTGAACTTACTTGAAGGCGAAGCAAATGTTTATTTTGAGAATACTTTCATTGGCAAGTCCATTATGAATGTCACCCAACAGAACGACACACTATCCTTCTCTTTAGGTCGTGATAAACGTATCATGATACAGCGTACGAAAGAGAACGAATATACCTCACGCAAGTTTATGGGTTCCTATCAGACGCAATCCATTGCATGGAAACTTTCTGTCCGCAATACGCGTCCAGAGCCTGTCACCCTTACGCTTTACGACCAACTACCCGTATCACGCAACAATAACATTACCGTAACAGCAGAAGAAATCAGCGGCGGCAGTTTGGATGAAGCGAAAGGTATCATCACCTGGCAAATTACCTTACAACCCGGCGAACAACGTGATTTAGCTTTACGTTATAAAGTGAAGTACCCTAAAGGGCGAAACTTAATAATAGAATAATGCTTTTCTTAATTAATCTAAAGACAAGTTGATAGACCATCTGCTCCATACAGGCAGATGGTCTATGCAACAGAAATGTATTCAAGAAAGAAATAACATAACAGTGTATTACTTATAATAAATATTAATTCATATAATATTAATATAGATCACATGCATCCTTTTCATTTTTTGATTGTTTATTCTAACAAAAGAAAGAAGAAGTTATGAAAAAGATTATCGTATTATTGATGTTGGTTTTCATAGGTGCATCTACAACAATCTATGCACAGGAAAGTCAAAGTGAAAGTCGTCGTGCTGAACGTAAAGCACAACGTGATGCAGAAAAAGCTCGGGAGAAAATAGAAGAAGAACGAGCATACACTGATGCAGTACAAGCCATAAAGGAGAGAAAGTTTGTATTGGAAGCGGATCGTGTAACATTCAAAAGAGGCCGTAGTGCTTTTGTTACATCCAATACCAATTTTATCCTTTTAAATGGTGACCGGGCATCCGTACAGATTGCTTTCAATGGCGCCTTTGCAGGTCCTAACGGAATTGGAGGTGTTACAGTGGATGGCACTGTAGGTGAAGTAAAAACCACCACCGACAAAAAGGGGAATGTAACTTGCAATTTTAGTGTGACAGGTGTAGGAATCTCAGCACAAGTCTCTATCAGGCTCACTCGTGGCCGCAACAATGTATCTGCCACAGTAAATCCTAATTTCAACTCGAATAGATTAACACTGGACGGTAAACTCGTTCCATTGTCCGAGTCGAATATATTTAAAGGACGGTCGTTCTAATTATTGTAATTGAACACTTGCGACTGCGAGAGCCTGCGCTTGTACAAATGAATGTTCACACTTGTACAAGCGCAGGCTCTCGCAGCCGCAAGTGTTTTTTATGAGAGTTACAGTACTCTTACTTTCCGCTCCATCGACTTAATCTATTTTCCACTTCTTCAGTAGACACAACCTCTTTACACTGCATCTGTTCCAAAGCATTATCAATCTTATCACGCAGTTCAAAAGAAAAGTATAGAACATCATCCGGACAACGATTATTTAATAATGCCTCAATGTCTTCTAATAGCCGTTCATCGTTTACCGCCATTAGGCGTTGAAACAAAAGTTGTTTACGTTCTCCTGTCGTCATAAAGTACCGTATTAATTACATACTACAAATATAGAGTTTTTATTTATGATTCATCCTTTCGATGTTTTTATACATACTTCTGCTTTCCTAAACATAAAAGCCTAAAATACTTTTCCTTATCTAAAGATATGTTTATCTTTGTACCCGCTTAGGTGATGTGAAGTGTGTTCAACACTCCACATAAAAGGGAATCCGGTGAGAAACCGGAACAGTGCCCGCTACTGTAAAGCCTTAATTTTGTTTCAGATAACGCGAAACAAAAAACGGGAAGTATTCATTGAGGAACTTCCAGAAACCACTGTCCAACAAATGGGAAACCAAGGATGGGAAGGTTACTTTCCGTAAAGGCTGAGTCAGGAAACCTGCCTGGGTAATCACATAATTAACGCCGTCTCGGGGTCAAGAAGGCAAGTATTAATTCTTATTTATCAATCAATGAAGAAACAGAATTGGCTGTTCATCCTCATGGGAGGATGTGTAGCAATGAGTGCATCTGCACAAGAGACAAAACAGAGTCAAGACCTGAGTGTAGAACTTAATCCCGTTGTAGTAACAGGTACAGGTACGCATCACAGACTGAAAGACACCCCAACACCAGTGGAAGTAGTAACAGCGAACGACATTAAAAAGGCTGGAATTACAGATTTCCGTGAGGCGATGACTGCTTTGGTTCCGTCGCTGTCTTTCTCTACCAACTCAATGGGAGACTACCTTATGCTAAACGGACTGTCGAACAAGTATGTGCTTATACTTATTAATGGCAAAAAGCTAACAGGAGACAGCAGTAACAACATCGACCTGAACCGCATTGACATGAGTAACGTAAAACGTATTGAAGTCCTGAAGGGTGCCGGTTCCGCTCTTTATGGTAGTGATGCTATTGGTGGTGTAATCAATATCATTACAAACCAACCGATAAATGACATAACAGTTACCAGCAATACAAAGGTAGAAGAGCGTGGACAATTCACCCAGACTGCCAACGTAGACATCAAAACAGAGAAGTTTGCTTCTTATACTTCTTATCAACGTCGTCAGGCCGATGGTTGGACTCTCACACGTGTAGATGCAGATGGTGAAGCGAGAGACCAACATGATGCTAACGCTTTCTATACGGACAATTATACCCAGATGTTTCAATTTACACCGAACGACAAACTGTCAATGTATGTTGAAGGTAGTTATTATGACCGTACAGTTAAACGTCAGCCCGAATACCTGAAATACAATCTGACATACGATGCATACAGTTTAGGAGCAGGAGCTAAATATAATTTCAACAAACGTTCTTATATCCAGTTTGATATTAAGAATGATAATTACGATACCAATTATCTGTACACCAATGAGGATGGAGATAACAAGGTTGGAGACGAAGTGCGTCAGAAACGGCAGCACTATTATAGCGGAAACCTGAAGTCATTATTCCGCTTTACGGAAAATACCCGTACCATATTCGGAGTGGAATATATACAGGAAACTCTGGATCGACCTTCATTCAACGTTGATGAACGCGCATACACTTGGGCTGCCTATGCACAAGAAGAAATCACTTTGTTTAAGAACTTACAGATACAGGCAGGATTGCGCTATGTATATCACGAAACAGCCAAGAGTAACGTTACACCCAAACTTGCCGTAATGTATCGTTTGGGCGATTTTACCATTCGCGGACAATATTCGGCAGGATTCCGTGCCCCAGGACTTGATGAGCTATACAAATACTCTTATTCTCAAAGAGGAACCAGAGCAGGAACATTAAGTGCCGGAAACAAGAATCTGGATGCAGAGAAAAGCAACTATGGCTCCATCAATTTAGAGTTCAATAAAAAATGGTTAACAGTGGGAGTAACCGGATATATCAACGAGTTACGCGATATGATTGTAGCGCGTACCGTTAAACTATCCGAATTTTCAGAGGCTGAACAAGCAGCTTTCCAGGAAATCGCAAACGAATTATATGGTGGCAATGCCAAGCTGGGTAATATCCAAAACTACGTCAACAACGATAAAGCGTTAATCAAAGGATTTGAAGTGAATCTGAATGCAAATCTGGGTTATGGTTTCTCTTTAGGCGGTAATTATACCTTTGCCGACGCCAGAACTAAAGACAGTGAAACTGGCTGGCACAAAATAGAGCGCAGTGTTCGCCACTCGGGTAATGTAAACGCAAACTATGCGCATGCTTGGAAGAGCTATCGGCTAAATGTCAACCTGAATGGTCGTGTACAAAGCAAACGCATCCATGAGACTTTAAAAAATGATGAATGGATTGACGAATCCGCTCCCGGATTTGGTTTATGGAATATCAGCACAAGACATACTTTTGACGGCTTAAAATACTTTACCATAGAACCGGGCGTAGGAATCAGCAATATTTTCGATTACAGCGACCGCCGTCCGGATGCATCCCATCTGGCCTCTCTTACACCGGGACGCACATTCTATGTAAGCCTTTTATTACGTTTCAAAAAATAATCCCACAATATCTATTTATGAGGAGGGTTATCCTACACTGGACGCTACACTGGCACAGTTGAAAGAGACACGCCCGAAACAAGTAACACTGATACCGTTGTTGCTGGTATGCGGTAATCATACGAAAGAAGACATCGTCGGAGTATGGAAGCCGGAAATGGAAAAGGCAGGTTATCAGGCCAATGTCCGCATGCAGGGACTGGGTGAACAACCCGCTATCCGGAAGTTATATATGGAACACATTGAGGCGTTGCTGAAATAGCTACACCCTTTCCTTCTCAGGGCTACACCCTTTGCCTCGGATGGCTACACCATTCCGGGTAAAGGGTGTAGCCCTTTTTACAGCCTTTTATGCCCGAAGTTTAAAGAATAGAGCGTATCTTTGCGCCGTAGAAATAAAAGCGATATGAAACAGCCAAAGATAATAGTTGCCGGCATCGGTCCGGGCAGCGAACAAGACATCACGCCCGCAGTTCTGAATGCGGTTCGCGAAGCGGATGTAGTAGTGGGATATAAATATTATTTCCGTTTTATCCAGCCTTATCTCCACCCTGAAACAGAATGTATAGATACGGGCATGAAGCGGGAACGCACTCGTGCGGAACAGGCATTTGAATTGGCGGAACAGGGAAAAACGGTTTGTGTCATCAGTTCCGGTGACGCGGGGATTTATGGAATGACTCCGCTGATTTACGAGATGAAGCGGGAACGGAACAGCAACGTCGAAGTGATTGCCTTTCCGGGTATCAGTGCTTTTCAGAAAGCGGCTTCACTGCTGGGTGCTCCTGTGGGACATGATTTCTGTGTGATTTCTCTTTCCGATCTGATGACACCGTGGGAACGGATTGAGCGTCGCATCCGTGCGGCAGCCATGGCTGATTTCGTAACGGCTGTATACAATCCGAAAAGCGAAGGGCGGTATTGGCAACTCTATCGACTGAAAGAGCTGTTTCTCGCAGAAGGACGCGCTCCGGAGACTCCGGTAGGTTATGTACGCCAAGCCGGACGGGAGGAACAGGAAGTGCATCTGACGACACTCGCTGATTTCAATCCCGAAGAAGTGGATATGTTTACGGTCATCCTGATCGGTAACTCGCAGTCTTATGCGTGGAACGACAAGTTCATTACTCCCCGGGGATACTATAACCGTCCGGATAAGGATGAACAACCGACTAAGGGGATAGGTCAAAACATCATGATACAAAGTTTCCGGACCATTGAGTCGGAACTAAAGAATAAGAATATTCCTCTGGATCATAAATGGGCTTTGCTGCACGCCATCCACACCACAGCTGATTTTGAAATGGAAAAGCTGCTATATACGGACAAAGGTGCTGTGGAAAAGCTTTATCAGAGAATAGCGGACGGCCGGTTGAAAACGATTGTTACGGATGTGACGATGGCTGCCAGTGGTATCCGCAAAGGAGCTTTACAACGGCTGGGGGTAGAAGTGAAATGTTATCTTTCCGATGAACGGGTAGCAGCAATGGCAGCGGAAAAAGGGATCACCCGTACACAAGCCGGTATACGTCTGGCGGTGGAGGAACATCCGGATGCCTTGTTCGTATTCGGTAATGCGCCAACGGCTTTGATGGAACTTTGTGATCTGGTACGTAAAGGAAAGGCTGTACCAAGCGGTATTATTGCCGCGCCTGTGGGTTTTGTACATGTACAGGAATCCAAACACATGGTGAAGTCGTTCATGGAAATACCCAAATTGATAGTGGAGGGACGAAAAGGAGGAAGTAATTTGGCTGCAACGCTGGTGAATGCAATCTTGTGCTACAATGATGCGGAACAGTTAAGGCCGGGACGGGATGTGTAAATAAATACGCTATGATACGAAACTTTATCATCATAGGTATGGACGACAACCGGGAACCTTTCTTCCCGCCCGAAGTGCTGCGACATATCCGGGAAGGAAAAGTTTTCTCCGGTGGCTTGCGGCATCGGGAAATTGTAGAGAAGTTACTTCCGGAAGGTGCGGAGTGGATTTCCATAACAGTTCCACTGGATAACGTCTTTGCCCAATACGAAAACATTTTTGCAGACTTTGAGAAGAAGGCTTCCGATGCATCGATTGTCGTATTTGCATCCGGAGATCCCCTGTTTTTCGGCTTCGCCAATACGGTAAAACGAAAACTGCCCGATGCAAAGATACGCCTCTACCCGGCTTTCAATTCCCTGCAAACATTAGCACACAGGCTGGTGATGCCCTACGACGATATGCGTACCGTCTCTCTGACAGGACGTCCGTGGCAGGAACTGGACAAAGCACTCATAGAACGTGCCCACAAAATAGGCGTACTGACAGATCGGGAGCATACCCCTGCTACTATCGCCGCGCGGATGTTGGAATACGGATACACCGATTACACGATGTACATCGGTGAGCACCTCGGTAATCCCGAACGCGAACGCATCCGGCAACTGGGCCTTGAAGAAGCCTCAGAAGAGGTCTTCGAGCACCCCAACAACCTGCTGCTCTATGCAGACACCTCATACAAATCTATGCAGACACCCTGTACTGATCTATCAGAGTTCAGGAATCACCTCACCCGCCCCTTCGGTCTTCCCGACGAACAATTTGCCCATTTGGACGGACGTGCCCGCATGATTACCAAAGCTCCGATCCGCCTCCTTACCTTGCAGGTATTGGAACTGAATCGCCGCCGTGTTTTTTGGGACATAGGTTTCTGCACAGGCTCTGTCTCCATCGAAGCCCGCCTGCAATTCCCGCATCTTACGATTGTTTCGTTCGAGATACGTCCCGAAGGAGAAGAACTGATGCGCATCAACTCCCGACGTTTCGGTGCGCCGGGAATCACAGCCTTAATCGGAGATTTCCTGCAAACTGATCTGGAAGCTCTCCCCCGCCCCGACGCTGTCTTTATCGGCGGACACGGTGGAAAATTAGAAAATATACTGGTACGCCTGAAAGAAGTATTGCAGCCCAACGGTTGCATCGTCTTCAACTCCGTGTCCGAAAGTAGTAAGGAGCTATTTCGTCAAGGAGTTCATGCTACAGGAATGACCTTACATTCCTCTCTGCGTATCATCATCAACAATTTTAACCCTATAGAAATAATGAAAGCAACGATATGAAAACAGCTATCCTTTTAGTAACAGGCAACAGCCTCAGCCTGGCCGAGACACTGCACCAAGAAATGAACGACTCCGAAATATTCACACTCGAACATTTTCCCGGTTGCACTTATATCTCATCCCTTTCCGATTTCATAGAAGAGAATTTCGACGAATATGATGCATTCATCTTCATTTGTGCCATGGGCATTTGTGTCCGCACCATTGCCCCCCATGTAAAAGATAAGCACACCGACCCAGCCGTGATCTGCGTGGACAGTATGGGGCGCAATGCCATATCCGTATTGTCCGGTCACATCGGGCAAGCCAATAAAATCACCCAAGATGTCGCCCACATTTTAGGGGCGAATCCCGTCATCAGTACCTTGAGCGACAATAGCGGATTATGGGCTCTTGACACCCTCGGACAAGAGTTCGGTTGGGAGGTTTTGGTAGGTATGTCGCACGCATACTATAAAAATATAGAACTCCTCGACGACGAAGAAGAAAGCGATGAGGGGGAAGATTACAATGAAGAAGAAGAGTACGGCGAAGATGAGGATGAAGAGTACGACGAGGATGAGGATGAAGAGTACGACGAGGATGAGGATGAAGAGTACGATGAGGATGAGGATGAAGAGTACGACGAGGATGAGGATGAAGAGTACGACGAGGACGAGGATGAAGAGTACGATGAAGATGAGGATGAAATTGAGGATGATAACAGTATCATACTTCAAATGAGGGACGGTACCAATTACAACGAGAGAACCAAGGAATTCAACGTCATCATTAACCTCTTCGTCAACAAATACCGTACCGCCCTGTTACTTGAAATCCGCGATGAAGGTACTGACTACCTGGAACGTACCCGACCCCAACACGTCGACGTCTATTACCATCGCAGCGACATGGATCTCAGCCAGTACAAACTGCTGATTATCGTCAGTCCCTTTATGTTCTTCGACCCCGCAATAGCCCACATACAGTATATTCCTAAAATATTGCATGTCGGCCTCGGACTCGCACTCGATCCCCCCGAATTCGAAGAACTATTCGTCAATCTCGTTGTAGGCGCACCCGGTAAAAACATCTGCGGGCAAGCCATCAAAGAAGTAGCCACCATCGATGTGAAACGCAACGTAGAAGTGATAAAAAAATTACAGAAACTGGTCGACGTCCGCTTCTATACGGCCGAAGAACTGAGCCAGGTAGAAGTTCCCAATCCCAGCACCACCGTACAAAAGTACATGGGCACGCCCAGTGTATGCGAAGCAGCAGCCATACTCTCATCGCATCACGGTGTGCTATATGCCGAGAAATTCAAAGGCATCAGCAAAAAATCCACCTTCGCCATTGCCATCGAGAACGGATACCTGCGTCAAGGGCACATCGAAATCGTCGGCGCCGGTCCGGGTAATCCCGACCTTATCTCCGTGCGTGGAAGGCAAATGCTAGAGAAGGCAGATCTTATCCTCTACGCCGGCAGTCTCGTCCCCCGCGAACTGACATTCTGTGCCAAACCGGGTGCTACCGTCCGCAACTCAGCCTCTATGGACTTGGAAGAACAATTTGCACTGATGAAGAAATTCTATGATGAAGACAAATTCATCGTCCGCCTGCATACGGGCGATCCCTGCATCTACGGTGCCATTCAGGAACAGATGAACTATTTCGACCAGCATCACATGAGTTATCACATCACACCGGGCATTTCTTCCTTCCAGGCTGCTGCCGCTGCGCTGAAGTCTCAGTTTACCATTCCTGAGAAAGTGCAGAGTATCATCCTTACCCGCGGCGAAGGACGCACCCCCATGCCGGAACGCGAACAACTCCACCTGCTGGCACGCTCGCAAAGCACCATGTGTATCTTCCTCAGCGCCGGCATTGCCGAACAGGTGCAGGAAGAGCTCTTACAGGAATATCCCGAAACCACCCCTGTTGCCGTTTGCTACCACCTTACCTGGAAAGACGAGCGCATCTATCGTGGAGAGTTGAAGAACCTTGCAAAGATTGTAAAAGAGAACAACCTAACGCTCACCACCATGATTGTCGTAGGTGAAGCCATCGACAACCGCGAAGGCCTTTCCCGGCTCTACGCCCATGAGTTCAAACATCTCTTCCGTAAATAAGAAGGGAGTGATAAGGTGATAGGGTGATAAAGTATCTGTATTATATATCACGGAGTGTTATCACTTTATCACCCTATCACTTTTTGTTCAACTAAAACCTAAAAGTAATGATATTAATATTAGGTGGAACCACCGAAGGACGCATCGCTGCCCGTACCCTTGAAGAAGCCGGAAAACCATTCTACTACTCTACCAAAGGAGACGAGCAGGAAGTAACTATGCACCACGGTATCCGCCTGCATGGTGCCATGGATAAACTGGACTTGGAGCGCTGTTGCCGGGAACATAACATTCAATTACTGGTAGATGCCGCCCACCCCTTTGCCATACAACTACACCAGACCGTAGAGAAAGTAGCCCATACCCTGAACCTGCTTGTCATCCGATTCGAACGTATTTATCCGCCACGCGATGAAGAGCACATCACCTGGTGCGATGATTTTGAAGATGCCATCCGGCAAATCAGGAAAGAAGATATCTTCACCCTCCTGGCACTGACAGGAGTACAAAGCATTGCCAAGCTAAAGCCCCTCTGGCAGGAAAGTGCCTGTTGCTACTTTCGTATCCTTAACCGTGAGAGCTCCCGCCGCCTGGCCGAACGTGAAGGTTTTCCCAAAAAATATCTGCATTACTACCATGCAGGCGAAGACGAACGCATCCTGTTACAGCGACTTCACCCCGAAGCCATATTGATAAAGGAAAGCGGACTTTCCGGAGGATTCAATGAAAAAGTGGAAGCTGCCCTTCAGGAAGGTATCCGCATTTTTGCAATCCGTCGTCCGCCAATGCCCGGAAGTTTTATGATAGTGAACGGTGAACATGGCCTACGCCGGATGATTGAAAAGCATCTGCCCGATTTTTACCCTTTGCGTAGTGGTCTGACTACGGGTACCTGTGCAGCCGCGGCCGCTGTAGCTGCAACCTGGGATATTTTCAATATTCAACGCCAGCCCCGACCCGAAGAATTCCCTGTTATTCTCCCTAACGGAGAAACCATTTATGTTCCCGTCGAAGAGCAAGAACTCTACCCGCATCCCAGCTGTGTAAACGATGACTGGATGCTGGAGGCAGATGCCACTGTCATCAAAGATGCAGGTGATGACCCCGATGTAACCAATGGCATGCAAATCAAGGCCAATGTTGCCGTGCCTTTCCGTTTTGACGATCCAACACCCGCAGAACTTGGTGCTGATGATTATACCGTTATTGTCTGTGGAGGCGAAGGTGTAGGCATTGTTACCCTATCGGGTTTAGGACTGGAAGTGGGAGGACCTGCCATCAACGTTACTCCCCGCAAAATGATTGAAAACAATGTAAAGGCATGCCTTCAACGACTTGGCATTTCCAAACAACCCAATCCTTTTGCCGTCACTATTTCCGTGCCGGGTGGCGAAGAGATAGCCCGGCGGACTTTTAATCCCCGTCTGGGTATAGAGGGTGGTATTTCTATCATCGGAACTTCGGGTATCGTGAAACCTTTTTCTTCCGAAGCATTTATAGATTCCATCCGCAAATCTATGGAAGTAGGTCGAGCAACAGGAAGCCCGCGCATCGTCCTTAATTCCGGTGCAAAGAGTGAAAAGTATGTCCGAGGGTATTATCCCGAACTGCCTGTACAGGCATTTATTCATTACGGAAACTTCATTGGAGATACGATAAAGATTGCCGCAGATTTGGAAATCAAAGCGGTGACTTTGGGTATCATGATAGGAAAAGCCGTGAAGTTGGCAGAAGGCAATCTGGATACGCACAGCAAACAGGTGACGATGAATAAGGATTTCCTACGTGAAGTAGCACTTTCTACCGGATGCGGCGGGGAAACACTTGCTGTTATCGAAAAGATAACATTAGCCCGTGAGTTATGGACATTGCTCTCTGCTGAAGATTTGCAAGCTTTTTGTTCCCGTTTACTCGAACTGTGTCATCAATATTGTGACCCGTTGCTACCTGAAGGAGAGCTAACGATTCTGCTCATCAGCGAAGAAGGGAAAATAATTACATAGAATAAAAAAACAAGTTTTACATGTAGTCTATCAGACTGAAAGTCCTACGCTATATAATAAAAGCCCTTCAGGTTATATGCGAAACTTAAATTAAAAACCTCAAATATGAAACACCCTCAAATAATCCTCGTCACCGGTGCTTCTTCCGGTTTTGGAAGAGTCATTGCTACGCAGTTGGCTGCACAAGGACATATCGTTTATGGCTCCAGTCGGAAAGCAGTATCCGATAATCCCGGCTTCACAATGTTGCAATTGGATATTACTGATCCTGCATCAGTATCCAATGCCATATCGACAATTCTGAAAGAGCAAGGTAGCATTGATGTACTTGTCAACAATGCCGGGATGGGTATCAGCGGAGCTATCGAACTCACTACCGAGGAAGAGATACAGCGCCAGATGAATACGAATTTCACGGGTGCCGTCCGTATGTGTGCAGCAGTACTGCCTTTCATGCGCGAAGCCGGACACGGACGAATCATAAATATCAGTTCCATTGCAGGCGTCCTTGCCGTTCCCTTTCAGGCTTTCTACAGTGCATCAAAGTTTGCGATTGAAGGATATAGTGAAGCACTTTACCAGGAAGTAAAACCACTGGGTATACAAGTTTGCGTAGTCGAACCGGGAGATTTCCAAACTGGTTTCACAGCGCAGCGGCAAGTGAGCCAGACCACTCTCTCCCATCCACAATACGAAGAGAGTTTTGCAAAAGCCATGCAAAATGTAGAGTTGTCTGAAAACAATGGTTGCCGACCGGAAAAGTTAGGCAAAGCAATCTGCAAACTGGTAAATAGCCGCCGCCCTACTTTCCGCACAAAGGTCGGTCCGTGGGAGCAAGTATTCTTTGCCCGCATCAAACCTATGCTGCCGTTTAGTCTGGTAGATTGGCTGATCAGGAAATTCTATTAATTAGCTGTGTAGCTCATCCCCTTTGGGCAAAACTTTATAGAATAACATTTTGTGTGTTCTTTCCAAAACACTACCTTTGTGGCATACCCATTCAAAAAGGAGGATGTATGACAACTTTTGAATTAAAACGTAGTATTTTACAAGATATCAACGCATTGATGGATGATGAAGCGGCGATGCGCCGTATAAGTCGTTATATACGTCGTTTGCGTAATTCTACATCAACAAAAGATGTAGCACATGAAGACATGATTCCGTATACAATGAATGAATTACATGAGCGAATTGATAAAGCAGAAAAAGCGATCATCGAAGGAAATGTAATTGATTCTGAAACAGAAGATGCCCAATTAGCAGATTTCATGCGCACACTATGAAAATAAAGACTTATCCTGAAACTACTCAGGAGCTACGCAAGATTGCCGCTTTTTGTAAACAGCAATGGGGCATTGAGATTGCACACAGGTTGATTGAAACCTATCAGAGAAACAAAAAACGTCTTTCTTCCAATCCTTATATGGCTCCAATAGAGCCTTTATTAGTAAATCGGGAGTATGTTTACCGAGGATTACTCATTCATAAATATTGTAAGGTAATATATCGCATAGATGAAACTGCGGGCATAATTTATATCGTAGATGTATGGGATACCCGTCGTGAGCCCCACGAAATATAGCACAACCACTCGTAACCCGTAGCTTGTAGCTCGTAGCTTATAATATTCCCCCAACAGGAATTGTATGTAATCATATAATTTATATCTTTGCGAGCAAATAAACATCAACCCCTTACAAGGTTCAAGTAATGAAACAGACTATTCTCACTATTTTCTTTGCAATCATAGCATTGGGAGCAAGTGCCCAATCCCCTATCTCCTTTCAGGTAAAAGCCGGAGTCGGTACCTCCAACTTCTATGGAGAAAATGTAGAAAGTGATACACGTATCGCCTACAAAGTAGGTGTCGGCATGAACTATGAGCTCAACCGCACATGGGTGTTTCAACCATCACTGAACTTCGTATCGATAGGTGCCCGTGAAGAAGTGGAATACGTAGGCAAAGTGAATATGAACGAGTTGTATATCCAGCTCCCCATCATGATGGCCGCCCGCCTCAACCTTGGAAAGAATTACAGTGCTTCCTTGAGTGCCGGCCCGTATATTGCCTATGGCGTAGGCGGAAAGACATCCGGCGAGATGGAGGAATATGATTACAGTAGTGAATACAATCCTAACAGAAGCTACAGATTCCGTATAGATACTTTCGGTAACCGGATAGATGACAAAATGGGAAACAAACGCTTTGACGCCGGCCTTATGTTCGGCCTCAACATCGAATATCACAAATTCATATTCGGAGCAGAGCTTCAATTAGGAATGATCAAGGTAAACGACCAGCTGGATAATCTATTGCAATCATCCGGCATTGAGAAATTCTCTCCCAAGAATCTCGCTTCGTTCTTCACCGTAGGATACCGTTTCTGATTTACAACTGCTCCGCCTGCTTTCGTTTCATTTCATTCAGTACACTGCATGTCAACGGTATGGCAAGAATGAACGTAAGAAGGTCAGCAACAGCCTGACACATTTCCACACCCTGCAAACCCAGATAATGAGGCAGGATAAAAATCAGCGGAATAAAGAACAATCCTTGGCGGGCAGAAGAAATAATGGTAGCCTTTACCGGTTTACGAATCGTCTGCAACATCATATTACTCATCACAATCCATGAACCCAACGGAAAAGTAATGAACTGCCAACGCAAGGCAGCAGCACCTACTGCAATTACATCCGGGTCTCCCTTACGGAACAGAGAAACAATCTCTTCTGCAAATCCCATGCCTGCCAGCGCACACACCAGTAAGAAAATGAATCCCACCTTTACACAAAACCAGAATCCCTGACGAACACGCGCATACAATCCTGCACCATAATTGAAACCGCATACCGGCTGAAAACCTTGCCCAAAACCTATCAGAAATGCATTAATGAACATTGCGATACGGGTAACAATAGACATGCCCGCAATAGCCGCATCTCCATAAGCCCCGGCAGCCACATTCAGCAAAATAGTAGCTACACTCGCCAGCCCCTGACGGGCAAGCGAAGGAGTACCACCACCGATAATTTCCTTTATGAAAGCCAGTGAGGGCGTGAAGTTCTTGAAACGGATACGGATATTGCCTCCCTTTCTACCCATATACAACAACAGGGAGAAGCTACATATCTGACTGATGACTGTAGCCAGCGCAGCACCCGATATCCCCATATCAAAAACAAAAATCAAGATAGGGTCCAGTATCACATTAATCACCGCACCCGATACGATTCCTACCATCGCATACGCTGCATTTCCTTGGAAACGAATCTGATTGTTCAGTACTAACGAAGCAGTCATGAAAGGGGCACCCAGCAATATGATGCCTAGGTATTTCTCCGTATAAGGCAGGATAGTAGGTGTAGAACCCAATGCTAACGACAACGGGGTAAGGAAGATAAGTCCCACTACTGCCAGAAATATACCCATAAACAATGCCCAGAAGAAACCGGTAGCCGCCATCTTCTCTGCATTCCCAGTCTCCTGCGCACCGAGTTTCCGCGAAATATAGTTCCCCGAACCATGTCCGAAGAAAAAGCCCACCGCCTGAATAATGGACATGACCGAGAACACAATACCTACAGCCGCCGTCGACTGAGTATTGATCTTCCCCACAAAGTACGTATCCGCCATATTATAGAATGACGTAACCAACATACTGATAATCGTAGGTACAGCCAATGATACTATCAGACGAGGCACCGGGGTGGTAGTCAGATAGAGATAATTATCTTTTGTCGAATGTCTCATAGAATTTTCACAATCTCTGCAAGCAGTTCACCAATGGTTTGCACAGTCACCGCTTCGCCGTTTACCGGGTGTAGTACAAAAGTACCGTCCCCTTTCAAATCTCCCGTTTCAATATAAACGTCCGACTCCACGTTTCGGTTTGCCAGAATACCATTTCTTTGCAAAGCTTTCCGCACCATAGCGTATTTTTGTCCGTGCCCGACAATACGGATATGGGAAGTATACTCATTGTTCACCCGGAATAATCCTGTCTCCAGATCAAACACCATTCCTTTACGGGCAAAGAAACCACTGAGGGTTCCATCCAGTGAAAGGTCTTCGGGAGTTCCGATAGTCACCCCGTTCACCTTATCCATCAACCAGATTTTATCCGCAATCTGCAAGGCAAGTTCCAGGTCATGTGTAGACAGGAAAATAGTCTTATCCGTCTGCCGGCTCAGCTGATGGAGCAATTGCATCATTTCCACTTTACTCGGGAAATCAAGAAAGGCAGTGGGCTCATCCAGGAAAATCACCGGAGTTTCCTGAGCCAGTGCCTTGGCAATCATCACTTTTTGTCGTTCACCATCACTCAGTGTATGTACCATGCGATGTGCCAAGTGAGATATTCCGACCAGGTTGATAGCATGATCCACTACCTCTTTATCTTCTTTGGAGAGTGTTCCCCAGAAACCGGTATATGGACTGCGTCCCAGACCGATAAGTTCCACAGAAGTCATATTGCGGATGTCGCACTTTTCAGTCAGGACTACACTGATCACTTTTGAAAGCTGTTTGTCCGTATAAGAGCCAATCTCTTTTCCCTGTATACGTATTTCACCGGATAACTTCGGTTGAAATGCAGAAAGTGTACGCAACAATGTAGACTTCCCCACCCCGTTGGCACCCAGCAGACAAGTCAACTCCCCGCTATTGATTCCGGCACAAATATCGCTTGCCACGACTTTCACATCTCCTTTACTAGGATAGCCAATGGATAGTTTCTCAATATGTATAGTTTCCTGTTTCAAGACCTCTTTATTTTCAATTCTCAATTATTCTTCCAGTTCCCCTTTACGCTTCCTGAAGAGCACAGATGCCACCACCGGAGCACCTACCAAAGCTGTCACCGAGTTCACCGGCAAAGCTCCTTCAAATCCCGGCATGCGGGCTATGAGGTTACACACCAACGCCAACGAAGCCCCTACCAACAAAGTGGCAGGCATCAGTATCCGATGGTCGGATGTATGAAATATAGCCCGGCAAAGATGGGGAACAGCCAGACCGATAAACATAATCGGACCGCAATATGCCGTCACAATCGCTACCAGTACACCTGAACAGGAGATCACCAACAGGCGTGCCCGCTTGATGTTCAGCCCCAGATTCCGGGCATATCCATCGCTCAGCAGCAACAAGTTCATCGTCTTTATCAGCAGAAACGAGAGTGGCAACAAGACCACCATGATACAGACAAACAGTATCATCTGATCCCCCGACACACGGGCAAAACTACCCAGTCCCCAAATGACGTATGCACGAATATCTTCCTCCACACTGAAATATTTCAATACGCCGATAATGGCACTTGCCACATAACCGATCATCACACCGATAATCAGCAGCGTCACATTTCCCTTTACTTTCTGTGAAACGTATACGATAAGCGCCATCACGGACAGTGCTCCGATAATCGCTGCAATGGACAACGCCACTTCTCCCATATATCCGAGCTTGCTCAATGCCACACCGCCCATCGCTCCCGATAGCAATACCACACAGGCTACTCCCAGGCTGGCACCCGAACTGATACCCAACACTGACGGTCCTGCCAGCGGATTCCGGAAAACCGTCTGCATCTGCAAACCACTCACCGATAGCCCCGCTCCCGCCACCAATGCCGTCAATGCCTGCGGCACACGGGATTTCCAAATGATATTCTGCCAGATAATGGACTCATCTGTATTCCCCCATAAGATGTTCCAGACGGAACGAAAAGGAATATGGACAGAGCCTAACAGCAGGTTCAGTAAGAAAAACAGGAATATAGATGCCAGTATCACCAACATCAGGAGCAGTGTCGGCCTTTTCATTGCAAACGTACGTAGTATTTCGGTTGGTAATCAGGTAATAAATCGGGGTGGAACGCATGGATCAGATCTTCCAGCACTATTTCCGGTTCCATCGGCATACTTTCGTAGAAAGGTTGCTCGCGCATATTGCAATAAATAACGCCTTTGTCACGGAATGCACGGAAGTCGGCATAACGGGGATCAAGGGATTTCAAAGCGTCATAAGAGAATGTGCCGTCGTAACTATTCACAATACGCCAGTAATCGGCACTCTCCGCCTGGCTGTATACTGTTTCAAAATCTAGTGTAACGCCACCGGAACGGGGATCGTCTTTCAAGAAGTAATCGGCTCCCGCATCACGGAACAGTTCGGCCAGGAAGCTCTTACCGCCTACTGCATACCAGTTTCCTCCACGTATTTCACCGCTGAATACTACCGGACGCTTCTTTACATCAGCAGCCAGTTGTTTCAGATCGTTATAATGCTTTTCTATTGCAGCAAATTTTTCATTTGCCTCCTTTTCCTGTCCAATAAACAAGCCGATGAATTTAATCCATTCCGCCTGTCCCAGCGGAGTCATTTCCTTATATCCCAGGTGCGGAACCAAAAGTATTCCGATTTCACGCATCGTATCATATCCGCCACGCTTGAAAGGGGAGATAAAAATGACATCCGGATTCACACTCATGATCACTTCATTATCAAAATTACCTTCAATTCCTATTTTGGCAGTCTTACCCGACTTCAGGCGCTCATTCATTTCTTTGTTGAACAAGTGGCGTGTACTGGTTATACCCACCACCTTATCGCAGGCTTCCAGTTTGATGAAATTGGATAATTGTAAAGAAGTCATGCAAATGACACTGCGTACCGGTGTTTCGATCACCGTATAATCAGAAGGAATCCTTTCGGGTTTCGTCCCCCGGGGCACCAATGCATAATGGAAAGTATTACTACTTTCATTTTGAGGATCACGCAAGTCCACCAAGCAGACATGATTGGGGAGATATTTCACTTCAAACCCTTGGGCATAAACCGGATAAATAGAGTCTGTGGCTGATACGGAGGCTGTGATAGCCTGTAAATCAATAGAGTTTTGTTTGTTTTTCGGGCCACAAGCCACACATAAAATACTTAAAAGGGAGACAGTTATTGCAGTAGTTCGTTTCATGACAATAAAAAGGTATAGAATTCGAGCACAATATTCGTCATTTTTGGGGAGATACGCAAATACCCGTCCTGTAATTTAACCGAATTTGTGCCCGAACACCTCTTATATAAGAATGTCTAAAAATTCATCAGATCATTCAATGCTTCGCTCATACTTGGATGTGTAAATATATAATCACGCAAGAAAGTATATTCCTGTCCCGTTTTCATTACAATAGATACGATATTAATGATCTCACTTGTTTCCGGTCCGAACAGGGAACAGCCCAGAATCTTATTTGTATCGGCATCCACTACTACCTTAAACAATCCGTCAGTCTCACCTAAAGTACGTGCCCGCGGAATGGCTGCTACGGGAAGTGTATTCACCTTTATGTTCAGTCCTTTCTTACGGGCTTCCGTCTCACTCAGCCCCACACGTGCCAAAGGAGGGTCCATAAATACCGAATAACTCACAGGCTCACGGTCGTCCGTACGCCGTTCTCCTGCACCAAACAAATCCTCACGGATAATGCGGTAATCGTCCAATGAAATATAGGTGAATTGTAATCCGCCTTTTACGTCGCCAATGGCACGGATGGCCGGATTAGTAGTACGCAACCATTCATCTACAATAATGGCTCCCCGTTCATTCACTTTCACGCCGGCAACTTCCAGGTTCAGTCCCGAGATGTTCGGACGACGCCCTGTTGCCAATAAGATAGCATCTCTTTCCAGGTGATGGATTTCATGAGTTACAGCATCCTCATAAATCACTGTTGCACCGTCCACGGATTGTACCTTTGCGTTGAGATGGAATACAATACCTTTCTTTTCCAATACGGTCTGTACGCTGGCGGCAATATCCCTGTCTTCGCGCTCAATCAGTTCGGGATACCCTTCGAGTACCGTCACCTTCGAACCGAAAGAAGCATACATGGAAGCAAATTCCAAGCCGATATAACCTCCACCCACGATTACCAGCCGTTCGGGAAGTTCTTCCAGTTCCATGATGGAAGTGCTGGTGTATACGCGGGGATTCTCTTTTATTCCATCAATAGGTGGTACAATGGTTTCCGCACCGGTATTTATAAAGATCTGAGAAGACTGCAATTCAATTACTTCTGTCTCCGCCCGCACTTCTACCACATCAGGACCAGCAAACGATCCGACACCTGTATACACCGTCACATTAGGATTATCAGCCAGATTATGATAGTTCTTATTCCGCAGGAAGGAAGTCACCTCTTCTTTACGACCAATGGCCTGACGATAATAATCCTTCTTCTCTTCCCACGTAGCCTTTACCGGAGTTTCCTTAGCCAGATGTACCAACGTCTTTGTAGGAATACAGCCGATATTGATACACGTGCCTCCATACATACGATCTGAACGTTCTACTATGGCAACCGTCTTCTGACGTTTTGCAAATTCGGCAGCCAGGGTCTTCCCACCCTTGCCGAAACCAATGATAATGGCATCATACTTTTTCATATCTTTATTTTTTTAAATGTTCCAGTACACTCTTCGCACTGTCTGCTAATATAACAATTGCACCGGCCAAAATGGCTGTATCTTTTATAACTAATCTTCCTGCACCGGTCAATAAAGGGAAACCAAACTCTCCACTGCCCAGGTTGGGCACCCATACTTCGGGTGTGGTGACAAGGAAAGAAAGCGTTCCGAGAGTCGTGATAATAGCAAGTCCCGCACCTACCAGTCCTACTTTCGGCCAAAATATGCCGAGGAATGTAAGGATACCGATGCTCATAATAAGAATACCCAATCCGTGAGAAAAAACATACGTATTATTCTCCTTGTGCCACTCATGCTTCGCGGCATCAAATTCTCCTTCTTTCAGCTTATACTCTTTATAGTCGGGAGCATCGTGTGTATAGAAGAAGCTCATGAAAGGGCTGTTTGCCACAAAAGGTACGATGCCTTCCGCTTCATAATTCCAGAACTTCAATCCGCCGATCCAAACGAAAATAACCAGAATTGCCACACGGATAAGATTGATACCTAACTTTTGAGTAGATGCAGCCAGTGTCAGGGCTGCTACGAACATAGATTTTAATTTTGTTTCCATACGATTATTGCATTAATGAATTGTTTTGTTTTTCTGATGCAAAAATCGGGGTTTATGTCGGGGTATGAAATGGCAATTCCACCGTATCAGTTGGCAATATTTCCCGTTGTGTTCGATTTACGGAAATCAGATACACTTTCACCGGTCATTTTCTTGAAAAAACGGCTGAAAGTGGACAAATCTTCAAAGCCCAGCAGTTCGCTGATTTCCTTGGCACTTTTAGGGGTATAGAACAGTAATCTCTTGGCCTCCGACTCTATCCGTTCATGGATAATACGCAGCGGGGAAGGTACTCCGCAGGAGGCAAACAGATTGGAGAGTGTCTTTGGGGAACGGAATAACAGGTCGGCATAATCCTGTACCTGTTTCTTTTCGCGGAAGTGCTGGTCAACCAGAATATAAAAACGGCGGACGATATCAAAGGCTTTTTCCTGTTCCGGCGTGACGCCACACTTTTCACGGGCAATGCGGGTACAGGTGATGATAAAACGTTTGAGAATGATACGTAGCATTTCCTCTTGCAGATTATCGCGAACGGCGGACTCCTGCCGGAAGATACGAATAATGTCATTCAGGTTGGCGGATTGTTCCGGCGAAAGTTTCAGTTTCATCACTTGGGAAGAACCATGAAAAAGGAAACCGTTACAGGATACTTCGTCATCATGACCGAATATACAGTAGAAATTGCTGTTGAACAGAAAAGTGAGGTACTCTCCCTCCACCGATTTAATTTCAATATGTTGCAAAGGAGTAAGACTTATGATTTCGTCCTGTTCCAACTGTATGGGAATATGGTCTATCTCCAGAGTCAAGTTTCCACTCCGCACCCAAATGAACTTATATAAAGTAGTATCCTGTTGCAGTGCTTTATTTTCGTGGAAACAAAAGGTCATTGCCAAGTTCCCGTTCAGGCGGGTATTTAATTGATAATCTATCATGATGTTAAAAAGTTAGAGTTCTTTGTCGTATGCCGAAATACAAATATACGCTATTCCGGAAGCTAATGCAAATAAAAGAAGCAATCTATTTCATCATCTCCGCTTTTCGTAATGCCCTACCCCATGTAAGGTCATATTTCGTTATAACTATATTTTAGTTTATGAGTAGAATATACAATCCAGTCCCTAATAAAATAGAGCAAGCCATATTCTTAAAAAGCATTTGAATAACGACTACACAGATACCCGATAGTATTTCCGGAGTGCCGTATGAAGGTGATTCTATATCTTTATAGCAATAAACTACCAACATACCGAATATAACCGGAGGTAGTACTCTACCTAAATAGTTTACATATTGGGGAGTATGCGCCGAAGACCTGAAAACCCAGAAAGGAATCCAACGAGTAAAAATCACAACAAAATCAACTACCCCATTAATAACGACAAACAGCGTTTTTAAAGAATAACAGAAACGTTTTTAAAGAATGTACCCAACGTTTATTAAAAACGTAAAAGGGGTACTTAAAAGCAAAAAGCGATAAATACAAACAAAAAAGGCGATAATCCTTATGAGGAAGTATCGCCTTTATCGTTTTTCGTATGTTATTATTCCAAGAACGGATATCCCCAATTCTCAACAATAAAATTATATTACTAAAAACAAGAAAACCGGCAGTAATAATACATATCCGCCAAAGTCCGGAAAAGAAAGATTAGATTTTGTCATTTGCTAAGTTTTTTAGGTTTACTATTAAAGTTATGTTCTCTTCAAAGCCCTACAAATATACTACATAAGGAAGGCGAAGTCAAGTCTTTCAGCCGTTTTTTCCAACTGTTTTCAGACTTTACATGCTAACCTTTTCTCGTACAGATCTTTGCTTCATTGAACGGCAGACAAGTATATTGATAGCATCAAGTTGGCAAGCAAGCTATTGTTGCATTCGGTTCATTAAAAAGTACCGTTGCACCAGAGCGTTTGACTTTAGTAAGCAAGAAAAGGTAGATAAACAAGAAATCGGGTTTTATTTTGTTTTATATTCAGAAAATCCCCAATTTTGCACTCCCCATAAAAGTTATTATGAGGGTGCTTATCACTAAACACTAACCATTAATCACTAACAAAATGTCCAACCCCGTCATATTCGTATCCCTCGGTCCCGGAGAACCGGACCTTATCACCCTGAAAGGCTTGAAAGCCCTGCAAAATGCCGATTGTATCTTTTGTCCTGAAACTCGCACCATAAGCGGACAGATATTCTCGCGGGCTGCCGGCATACTGCACGCGCTGGATATTCCGGATACCACCCTCTCCCGCTTTGCATTGCCTATGAGTAAGAACCGGGAACAGGCTTTCGCAGCTTACGATAAAGTGTATAGCGAAGCTTCCCTTCTTCACAAAGAAAATAAAAAAGTCTGTATCGTTGCCGAAGGAGACGCAGGTTTCTATTCTTCCATACACTATATCTTTGAAAAACTACAAGCCGACAATATTCCTGTGCAACACATTGCCGGTATCCCCGCCTTCATTGCAGCAGGTGCCTGTGCAGGACTTCATATTGCCAGCCAAGAGGAACGCCTGACCGTCATTCCCGGTATCATTACCGCCGAAGAAATAGAGAAATATATGGAGGAAAAGACTACCATTGTCATCATGAAACTTTCTCAATGTACCGAAGAAGTTCACCGTTGCATCCATCTCCATCCCGAATATAACTATCATTATTTCGAGAATATAGGCATGGAAAAAGAGAAATACCTGCATGATACAGAGCTGATTTCGGCACTCTCTTTCCCTTATTTTTCACTATTAATCATACGCCACAGCACCTTCTGAGGCGCATTTAATACTATTTCGCACATCATTGGATTAATTTTCACAAAAATGCCTTACCTTTGCCCACTGTGTAATACAAAAGATTTATAGACATGAAAAGACTTACATTGTATATGTTTATGCTCGTACTGAGCATTGGTTACGTTTCGGCACAGGGGAAAGCTGATATTAAGTTTGATAAAACCTCACATAACTTCGGTACGTTTTCTGAAAATGATCCGGTAGTAAGTTGTGTATTCACATTCACCAATGTGGGCGATGCTCCGCTGGTTATACATCAAGCCGTAGCTTCCTGTGGATGTACAGTTCCCGAATATACCCAGGAACCCGTATTGCCGGGCAAAACCGGAACCGTTAAGATTACTTACAACGGAACAGGCAAGTATCCGGGACACTTCAAAAAGTCCATCACTTTGCGCACGAATGCCAAAACAGAAATGATGCGACTCTTTGTAGAAGGAGATATGACACCGAAAGATGCAAAATAAGCATCTTTATATATAAGAATAAAGGAGAATTTTTCAATTCTCCTTTTTTTTTGCTTTCTTTGAAGCTGATTTGGATAAAATAAACAATTAATTGACGACATAATAACTATAAAACATAAAAGCAATTAAGAAACTATGAAACAAGAAGAAGAGAAATTGACCGGTCTACCGGAAAATGCATTCCGTGAACTGAAACCGGGCGAAGTCTACAACCCGTTGATGAGCCCTGACAAGAAGTACCCGGAAGTTAACCTTTGGTCTGTATTATGGGGTATCGCTATGGCTATCCTCTTTTCGGCTGCGGCAGCCTATCTGGGATTGAAAGTAGGACAAGTGTTCGAAGCAGCCATTCCTATTGCAATTATTGCCGTGGGCGTATCAGGCGCAGCCAAACGTAAGAATGCGTTAGGTGAAAATGTTATTATCCAATCCATCGGCGCCAGTTCCGGCGTTATCGTGGCAGGTGCCATCTTTACCCTGCCCGCCTTATACATTCTGCAAGAAACTTATCCGGAAGAAATCACAGTTACTTTCACCCAAGTATTCATCAGTTCTCTGTTGGGAGGTGTGTTGGGTATTCTCTTCCTCATTCCGTTCCGTAAATATTTTGTAAGTGATATGCATGGCAAGTATCCTTTCCCCGAAGCAACAGCTACCACACAGGTACTGGTATCGGGCGAGAAAGGCGGAAGCCAGGCCAAACCGTTGTTGCTGGCAGGTATTATTGGAGGTTTATATGACTTCATCGTTGCCACATTCGGCTGGTGGAACGAAAATTTCACCACACGTGTATGCGGCTTTGGTGAGATGTTGGCTGATAAAGCAAAACTGGTATTCAAAGTGAATACAGGTGCGGCCGTACTTGGTTTGGGCTATATTGTAGGTCTGAAATATGCTTCTATCATCTGTGCCGGTTCACTGGCTGTATGGTGGATTATCATTCCGGGAATGTCCATGATCTGGGGTGACAGCGTGCTGAACCAGTGGAATCCGTCAATTGTGGCTACCGTAGGTAGCATGGCTCCCGAAGAAATTTTCAATTATTATGCCAAGAGCATCGGTATCGGTGGTATCGCTATGGCCGGTATCATCGGTATCATCAAGTCATGGGGTATTATCAAGAGTGCTGTAGGACTGGCAGCTAAGGAGATGGGTGGAAAATCCAATGTAGAAGCCAGCATGAAGCGTACTCAGCGCGATATTTCTATGAAGATTATTGCTATCGGTTCTATTATAACGCTGTTACTGGTATTCTTATTCTTCTACTTCGATGTGATGCAAGGCAGTTTGCTGCATACTGTGGTAGCTATTCTATTGGTGGCAGGTATCGCTTTCCTGTTTACGACTGTGGCTGCCAATGCCATTGCAATCGTAGGTACGAACCCGGTTTCCGGCATGACGCTGATGACATTGATTCTGGCATCGGTAGTGATGGTATCTGTTGGTTTGAAAGGTCCTGAAGGAATGGTAGCTGCATTGGTAATGGGTGGCGTTGTGTGTACGGCACTATCTATGGCAGGTGGGTTCATTACTGACTTGAAAATCGGTTATTGGTTGGGTAGTACACCCGCCAAACAGGAAGCCTGGAAGTTCCTCGGAACGATTGTTTCAGCTGCAACCGTAGGTGGTGTAATGATTATCCTGAATAAGACATACGGATTTACCAGCGGACAACTGGCTGCTCCACAAGCTAATGCGATGGCGGCAGTTATTGAACCGTTAATGAATGGCGTGGGTGCTCCCTGGTTGCTTTACGGCATTGGTGCAGTACTTGCTATCGTACTGAATGCATTCAAAATTCCCGCACTGGCATTTGCATTGGGTATGTTCATTCCATTACAACTGAACATTCCTCTCGTTGTGGGTGGTGCTGTGAACTGGTACGTAACCAGCCGTAGCAAGGATGCTGCTCTCAATGCAGAACGTGGCGAAAAAGGTACGTTGCTGGCATCCGGTTTCATTGCCGGTGGTGCACTTATGGGCGTAGTCAGTGCAGCAATGCGTTTCGGAGGTATCAACCTGGTGAATGATGCCTGGGTAAACAATACGTGGTCAGAAGTACTGGCATTGGGTGCTTATGCATTGCTGATAATTTACTTTATCAAGGCTTCGATGAAAACCAAATAATAGAAATACAATGAGAACAATTTTATTTATCACAGCATTGTTTATGTCAACTCTGCTATCTGCTCAGAAGCCCGTTGAGATACCCTTGTGGCCCAACGGTGCTCCTAATACGAATGGCCTGACAGGAGATCAGGAAGATTTGAACGGCGGCCGTGTGGCCAATGTTGTTAATCCCACCATCACGGTTTATCGTCCGGCAAAGCCGAACGGTATGACTATCTTGATGTGTCCGGGCGGCGGATATGCCCGCCTGGCAATGAATCACGAAGGCCATGACATGGCATCCTGGTTCAACACACAGGGAATCACGTATGCTGTTCTGAAATATCGTATGCCGAACGGGAACCGCGAAGTGCCCCTCTCAGATGCAGAACAGGCCATCCGCATTATTCGTCAACATGCCAAAGAATGGGGTATCAATCCGAATCAGGTAGGCGTTATGGGTGCATCGGCAGGAGGACACCTGGCTGCTTCTCTCTCTACACTTTACAGTAGTGATGAGACGCGTCCGGACTTTCAGATATTACTTTATCCGGTAATCTCGATGGTACCGGGCATTACTCATGGAGGTTCGCGCAAGAACCTTCTTGGTGATAACCCGACCAAGGAACTGGAAAATGCGTATTCTCTGGAACGTCGTGTATCTCCCCGCTCTCCACAAGCTTTCATCGTACTTTCTGCTGATGATGGCGCTGTGCCGCCCATGAATAGTATCGGCTACTTCCTTGCTCTCAACCAACAGAAAGTTCCCGTATCCATGCACATCTACCCCATTGGCGGACATGGCTGGGGCTTCCGTGATAACTTCACTTACAAACGCCAGTGGACAGAAGAACTAGAGAAGTGGTTGCGTGACGGGGTGAAATTCGAGAAAAAATAATTAATATATCAACTCATGAAAAAATTGACTTTTATCACCTGTCTCGTATTACTACCCCTCGCCCTTCAGGCACAGGAAGACCGTTACGACCAGTTGACTAATCCGAAGTTGACCAGTATCAACAAGGAGGCTCCCCGGAGTACATTCACTTCTTATGCCACCGAAGAAGATGCTATCGTCAACGACCGGACGAACGGAGCCAGCCGCCTATCCCTCAACGGGAAATGGAAGTTCAACTATGTGGAAAACTTTGCCGACCGTCCCACAGACTTCATGAACGTGCGTACTGAGGTGAACCGTTGGCCGGACATCAATGTGCCAGGTAACTGGGAATTGCAGGGCTTCGGTACTCTGATCTACGTCAACCAGCCTTACGAGTTCTGTTCTAAGGGTTACGAACCTTATTGGGACAAGCCTAATCCGCCTTATGTACCCAAAGACTGGAATCCGACAGGTACGTATCGCCGCGATTTCGTCGTAGGTAATGACTGGGATGGAAAAGAAATCTTCCTCAGTGCAGACGGTGTGCGCGGTGCTGCTTTCTATTACATGAATGGCAAGTTTGTAGGTATGAGCAAGGATGCTAAAACTCCTGCCCGCTTCAACGTTACCGCCATGGTAAAAAAAGGCAAGAATATGATTGCCATTCAAGTACACCGTTTCTCGGATGCCAATTATCTGGAATGTCAGGACTTTTGGCGCATCAGCGGTATAGAGCGCGATATCTATCTCTATGCCACGCCCAAAATCCATATTGCAGACTTCAAGGTAGAGACTCCGCTGGATCCTTATTACAAGGATGGTATCCTGCAACTGAAAGTGAAGCTTACGAACGAAAGTGATATTAAGTCTCCTTATGTAGTTTCCTATCGTTTACTCGATGATCAGGATCAGCAAGTAACCCAATCCTCTACCCGTGTGGAAGGTGATCAGAATGAAGTAGAATTCACAAAGAAAACCCTCCGTGGTGTAAAGCATTGGACAGCTGAAACGCCTAATCTTTATACACTCGTCATCAGCCTGAAGCGCACCAATGGCGAAGTAATAGAAGCTACCAGTTGCAAGGTAGGTTTCCGTACGATAGAGATTAAGGATAAGCAACTGCTTGTAAATGGCGTGCCTATCCTTATAAAAGGTGTGAATGTACACGAGCATAATGAATACACGGGGCATTACGTTCCGGAAGATCTTATGATTAAGGATTTCGAACTCTGGAAAAAGTATAATGTGAACACCGTACGCACTTGCCACTACCCGCAACAGGAACGCTTCTACGAACTTTGCGACCAATATGGTATGTACGTAATTGATGAAGCAAATATTGAAAGCCACGGTATGGGTTATAACCTCAATGTAGGTGGTACTTTGGGTAACAATCCGTTATTCATGAATGCTCACCTCGACCGTACCATGAATATGTACGAACGCGATAAGAATCATCCGTCTGTAATCATCTGGTCATTGGGTAACGAAGCTGGAAACGGACTGAACTTCTACGTTACTTATAATACTCTGAAGATGCTCGATAGCCGTCCTATCCAGTACGAACGTGCCGGATTAGAATGGAATACGGATATTTATTGTCCGATGTACTCTTCTCCCCAATCTATTGAAAAGTATGCCCAGAATAAGGAAATGACTCGTCCGCTTATCCTGTGTGAATATGCTCATGCTATGGGTAACAGTCTTGGCAACTTCCAGGACTATTGGGATGTAATTGAGAAATATCCGATATTACAAGGTGGTTGCATCTGGGACTGGGTAGATCAAGGCTTTGCCGCCAAGACCAGCGACGGACGCAAATACTGGAATTATGGTGGTGACTACGGCGATACCGGAACTCCTTCCGATGGCAACTTCTGCATCAATGGTGTAGTTTATCCCGACCGCAGTATAAAGCCCCAGACTATTGAAATGGGTAAGGTTTATCAGAACATTAAATTCATTAAGTTCGATCCGCAAACCTGCACGGTGCAGATACGCAATGACTTCTCATTTACTGATCTAAATAAATATGATTTCCATTATGTCGTTCGCGATCATGGAAAAGAGATTTATAAAGGTCAGATGGACAATATCAATGCTGCTCCGGGCAAGACAGCTACCAGTGCATTCCTGCAAGGTATTCCTAAAGAAAAGAATACTACGGGAGATGTACGCATCGAGTTCTATGCAACCATACGTAATGCAGAACCTTTCTTACCGGTTGGTACGGTAATCGCACGTGAACAAACTTATGTTCATCCGTTCTTTAAGAAAGAAGTGGTACGCATGGATCCCGCTAAAGTAGATGAAGTCTTTTCACAGGTTGTTTTCAGCGGTGATGATTTCAAAGCTACATTTGATAAACAAAGCGGCTTGCTGACCTCTTATATCTATAAGAAACAAGAGTATATCCATAACGGTCAAGGTCCGCAACCTTTCTTCTGGCGTGCACCTACCGATAATGATTACGGAGCAAAGCTTCCCACTCGCCTGAAAGCATGGCGCGAGGCCAGTTACCAGACACCTAAGGCAGAATCGTTCAATGTTTCTAAAGATGGTGACAAGTCCATTGTAAAAGTTACCTATCGTTTTCCGCAGGTAGATGCGCAGTGGGAAATTACCTATAAAGTCTTTGCCAATGGCATTATCAAAGTGGATAATCGCTTTGTAGCCGAAGGTACGGAAACTCCGATGATACCCCGTGTAGGTTTGCGCATGCAATTATCGGAAATATTAAACGACCTTACTTACTACGGCCGTGGTCCGGAAGAGAACTATCGTGATCGTCGCACTTCCCAGTTTATCGGAGAATATATTACTCCGATAAAGGACTTGTACGAACCGTACATCCGTCCGCAAGAAAATGAGCATCGTACGGATATTTACTGGTGTGCACTCACCACTAAACAAAAAGCCGGTTTACTCTTCATTGCCGACCGTACGTTTGAACTGAATGCTTCCAACTATCTGCTTGGAAGTCTGGATAGCGGCGAAACCATCAACAATGGTGCTCCACGTACCAACGAAACGAATCACCGTCACCTCACCGACCCACAACCTGTAAAACAGGTAGATATGTTTATCGACTATCGTATGATGGGTGTAGGTGGTGATAATAGTTGGGGAGCTATAGCACACGAACCGTATCTGATTCGACCCGGTGTAGAAAATACCATTGAATACGGCTTCTCCATCGTACCATTTGACAAAAAGGCGGATTACAAAAATTTAATCTATCAATATTAAATTTAATCTGTCCAAATTAAGGATTTATGAAAAGGATGTCGTACTTTTGCGACATCCTTTTTTATTTATATTAATAAACGAAAGAACAATGAAAACAATGATTACCCTCCTGTTCAGTGCGCTTTGTGTAGCTACTGTCAGTGCTCAGACAGATGAAAAAGACAACGCCATGCTGAACAATGGAATAAATTTTCTGGATATTCCTTACGTAGCACATACGTTGGACGTTACTGATGGCGAAGAAGAACTTATCATCAATTGTGATGAAGTAGATTGCACCACCTTTGTAGAATATACTCTTGCTATGGCCCTCTCTCCTACCGAAGACGGACAGGTAGCTGAAGGCGATTTTGCTACCAATCTGCAAAAGATCCGTTACCGTGATGGAAAAATCAACGGTTATCCTTCACGCCTGCACTACATTGCAGACTGGGTAAACAATGGTGTTCGTAACGGTTTCCTGGAAGACGTAACAACAGCTTACAGCCCATATACCCAGAAAGTTTCTCTTTCCTACATGTCTTCTCATCCGGAACTGTACAAGCAGTTGAGTAAATCTCCGGAGAATGTAGCAAAAATGAAAGAGATCGAGAAGTCATTGAATGGTCAGGAATTTCATTATGTTCCCAAGGATAAGCTACCGTTTAATGGTCTGCCTTGGATAAAGAATGGTGATATCATTGCTATTACAACGAATACTCCGGGATTGGATGTAGCTCATATGGGTATTGCTTTCTATGTAAACGGCAAATTAAGTCTGCTGCATGCTTCTTCTAAAGAAAAGAAAGTGGTTGTTTCGAAAGTGGCTTTAGGGCAAATGCTACAGAATAATGATAACTGGACAGGAATCAGAGTACTAAGGATGAAGAAATAAATCAGAGATGATTATACACAAAGGGAGTTCCGATTTTTTCGAACTCCCTTTTTTTGTTACATCTTCACGCCAACCGTTCCCAGCACTAACCTCATTCCTCTTGCCGCAATAAAACAACACGGAATGCCCACCACACAAACCAATGCCAATCGCATCAATGGAGAGACCAGCAAAAGTTCCATAACAAATATGCAACCTACCACAACAACAGGATGAATAAAATAAGCCGCATAACTATCAGTGGACAATTTCTGAACCAAAGGCATCGGTTTGTTCCAATGAGCTTTCCCGTATGCTAACAGAAAATAGCAAATACCCACACACATAACAGGTTCCCAAAGAGCATAAAATAAAGCCTGCAAATTCCATCCACCCGAGAATAAATCCATCTGTTCTGAAAAACTACCCATTACAATCAATAAAGAAGGAATGCCACAAAGAATTGCTGTAAGAAACCAAGGAAGTGCATTCTTCACACAGATTTTATCCAGCCAATGATTACGATGCGCCACAATTCCCAACAAATACATACCTATATATAAAGGAAAGAACCCCAGCTGCAATCCTAAAACTTCACTTCCTACAGGAACATAAAGCCGAATGAGGAATGCTGCGGCACCTGTCACTATCATAAATAGAAGAATACCCATTATTGCAGGATATTTCCAATTCAGTGCCAACCGCTTTGTACAAAAATGGCGATAAACAGCATAACTCAATTCAAAAATCAACAGTGTAAATACAAACCACATCGGTCCAAAACCCGGTCTACCCCATACACCGTATATCCAATATATTAATAGAGGATTAACTAGAAAACTATAAATCAAAAGAGGAATACCCAAACGGTTGAGACGATCGTATATAAAAGATTTCATTCCTTTACGATCAAAAGAAAAGGGCATCAAATAGGCAGAGATAAAAAAGAAAAGACTCATAAAATAGGATTGGTCAATGCCCATAGATGCTGAGAGCAATCCTTGAGTTAGGCCAGTAGTTGTTTCCTTCGATATGTAATACCATCCACCGGAAGCTCCGAAAGCAACCGCAGAATGATGATAAAACACCAGCATAGTCAGGAAAACCCGTAATAAGTCAAGATAATAAAAACGCGTCCGATTCATAGTATTTATATTTATGGTTAATTAAAATAGCTTGGAGATATTTTAAAGAATATCTCCAAGCCCCCAGAAGAACTAAAATAACAATTTGTTACCCTCGCATCAGCAATTCCGGGAATGTAAATCCTTGCATGGTATAGCAAATAAAGAAGATGGTAGCACTAACAATCCACAGAATAAGCAATGTCCACTTCAACCCGGAAACCATAGGTTGCCAATTGAACACCGGACGGAAGATTGCGAAGACAAGGCTAACCAAAGGAATACCCACTACGAGGATACCTGCAATATATAGTACGATGGCTGACAAAGGAGATGTAGGTAATACAAAATCAATAGCCGGGAACCAAGACATCAACGCTGCACCACCACCAATAGCAACTGCAATAGCGGCAAAGAGCAAAGCCACAAATACAATACCGAAAACAAACAGTACCGGACTGCAAATGATAGCCACAATAATCAGACAAATCTTCAGGAACCAACCGACAATCATTAACAACGTATCACCGGTCCTTTGCATAGAAGTACGAGGTTTATCAGACTTCATATAATCGTTTACATTATTTGTAACTCTCTCAAAACCATCAGTTACAGTCTTTCCAATGTTCTCTACCGTAACAGCTTCACCACGCATGTTCAACTTCTCAGCTGCTGTACGAGCTTCGGGAATCACTATCCAGCAAATGATATAGATAGGGATCAAGAACTTGAAACCAAAAATTGCACAAAAAACAAGAACCAAACGGAACCAAGTGGAATCCCAGCCTAAATAAACACTAAGTCCCCCTATCACGCCACCCAGCATTTTATCGTCCGGATTGCGATACAAACGGCGACGGGTTGAAGTATAAGAAGAATTATTATCACCATTCCAGGAACCGGAACCATAACTTTCACCGGAGGCACCCTTCGTATTTCCGGAACCGGAAGCAGCATTCTCCTCAGTCCCTGTTTCCATCTCTTCAGGTTTCCCCATACGATTGATTACTTCTTCTACATCAGTTATAGTGATAACCTGAGAGCCAGCAGTCAGCTTCTCTAAAAAAAGTTCAGAGATGCGGAGTTCGATGTCATTTACAATCTCGTCAGCACCGGCTTGTCTTCTAAAGTGCAGTTTCAGATTGCATAGATAGTTATCCAAAAGGCGATAGGCGTCTTCATCAATGTGGAAAACAGTTCCGCCCAAATTTACTGTTAATGTCTTTTTCATTGCTATTTGTTTTTAAAATTTATACTGATACGAGGTTTTTAATATCCTGAATCTAATAGTTGGCTATATGATTCACTGTTTCATTCAACTCACGCCAAGAGACTTCCAACTCTCCAAGAAAAACTTCCCCTTTCGGAGTGAGCTTGTAATATTTACGTGGTGGTCCTTGTGTGGACTCTATCCATTCGTAACTTAATAGATCGTCATTCTTCAGACGAGTGAGCAGCGGGTAAAGCGTTCCTTCCACTACGATCAGCTTGGCTTCCTTTAGTTTCTGGATGATATCCGAAGCATAGGCCGGTTCTTTGTGAAGCAGTAGCATGATGCAATACTCTAACATGCCCTTACGCATTTGCGACTTTACATTATTTACGTCCATCTCTTATTGGTTTACGATTCGACAATTTTCTATTTTACAGCAAAGATAGCAACTGATTGAAATAGAGCTTTTCTTTGTATGACACGAATATATGCATTATCTTAGTACTATGCAATACAAAGTACATTATGTTTTATTTAATTAACATTATTCTCTATTCACACCTTATTAATAAAGCACCAAGGGAGAGAATAACATATAAGAGAAAAATGTATCTTTGCGGAAAAGATATAAATACAACGAACTATGTTAATTATCAGAAAAGCAACTACAGCCGATTGTGAGCTGATTCATAAACTTGCATGGCAGATATTTCCGGAGACTTACAAGGACATACTTTCACCGGAGCAAAACGATTACATGATGGAATGGATGTACTCCATAGAGAACATCCGCAAGCAAATGGAAGAAGAAGGACATGTATATTTCATTGGATACAAGAACAAAGAAGTGTGTGGTTATGTATCTGTGCAACAACAAGGTGAAGATCTATTTCACTTACAGAAAATATATGTACTCCCCTCCTTTCAAGGATCACATTGCGGTAGCTTCTTATTTCATGAAGCCGTCAAATATATCAAGGAAGTACATCCTGGTCCATGCCTAATGGAGTTGAATGTGAACCGTAACAATAAAGCGCTGAATTTCTATGAACGTATGGGAATGAAGAAATTGAGGGAAGGGGATTTTCCGATAGGAAACGGATATTATATGAATGACTTTATAATGGGGCTTGAGATTCAATGAAAGAATGAAAAAATTAAAGGCTGCGCAAGGTTCTCTTTTGAACTGCGCAGCCTTTAATTTTTAATTTTCAATTTCTAATTATTCCGTTACTCGTTCTAACCATTTTACCATGCCAAACATAACGCCCATTGACACAAGACAAATAACAAAGAACACAGTCCAGCACTGCCAGATAGGAATCTTATTATACATCATAGGACCAAGGAATAAGAAGAGATTTCCTATTGCTGTTGCACCCAACCACAAGCCTTGACACAAGCCCTGAATATGTTTGGGAGCTACCTTAGAAACAAATGAAAGCCCCAATGGTGAAATGAAAAGTTCAGCTACAGTCAGGAAGAAATAAACCACTATCAATACCCATGGTCCGGCTTTCAACCCAGCTTTGGCAGAATCCGCCATTGCCTTAAATTCAGTACCTGACGGGTAACCTTGCATTGCCGAATAAATGGTAAGGAATAAGAATGCAAGTCCTGCAATCCCCATACCGATGGCAATCTTCTTAGGAGTAGAGATTTGCTGACCACGACGAGCCAATGTACCAAAGAAGAGCATGATGAGCGGAGTAAGTACTATCACAAAGAACGGATTCACAGCTTGCCAAATTTCGGGTGCAATACTATCGGTTACTACGAAGTCGCGGGCAAAAAGTGAAAGCGACTGTCCGTTCTGGTGGAATGAGAACCAGAAGAAAATCACGATACCTAATACTGCAAACAGTGCATATAAACGTTGCTTTATCTCTTTTGCCATAGCTGCTTTCTCGGCAGGTGTATAAGTCACCGATTCCTGTTTTTCCTTCTTGCCCGGTGTAGGGAATACCTTCCGACAAGCAATGAAAATAAAGAGAGAAATAAGCATAGCTACTACCGAAGCTATGAATGAATAGTGGATACCTGTATTAAATACGTCAAGATATTGGGTACAGAAAACACTCAAATCACTTGTTACCGTACCTCCTACTTTGACAACCAGTTCATTCAGATTAGAGAGATTATCAGAAGCCATATTGCCACCTTCCTTAATATATTGATGGCACAATGCAGGCAGATCAGCATTATACATCATGCTATGAACCTTCAGCCACCATTCTCTAAGCAAGGGAGCAACAAAAGGCGCAATCAACCCACCAATATTGATAAATACATAGAATATCTGAAAGCCGGAATCACGACGGCTCTTAGCCAACTTCAAGGCTTCAGGTCCTTTTTTCTCAGCTTCTTTCTCAAGGTTGTCGTACATCTGGCCTACGATAGCCTGTAAGTTTCCTTTAAAAAGTCCGTTACCGAAAGCAATGAAAAACAAAGAGACACAAGTCAAAGGAAGCAACCAACCAATATTTTCAGCAGTGGACAGTACAGGAATAGATAGAATGACATAACCCAATGACATCACTATCAATCCTGACATGATTGTTCCTTTATAGTTTTGCGTCCTATCGGCAATAATACCGCCTACCAAACTCAGTACATAGATACCACAATAAAAGACTGAGTAGATAATGGAACTGGTTTCGTCACTCAGGCCGAATTTGGAGCAGAGGAACAGTACCAGTACGGCATTCATGATGTAGTAGCCGAACCTTTCGCCCATATTGGAGATAGCAGCTGCCAACAGACCTTTAGGATGATTCTTGAACATAGATATAAGTTTTTTAAATTAGTAATTAGATTGATTTTCGTTTATTAAATGCAAATATATACATTTTGCTGAAATAACCTGTAAAAAAGTGAAATTAGTCATGAAAAAGGATGCAAACTTCAGCATGAACCTCCTTAATTAAATCATTTGGATCAAGTTTAAGCTGCAGGCCACGCTGACCTGCACTTATGTAGATATAAGGATAATTGAGACAAGATTCATGAATGTATGTAGAAAAAGTTTTCTTCATGCCGATAGGAGTACATCCCCCACGAATATATCCCGTCAAAGGAAGTAATTCTTTCATCGGAATAAGATCACACTTCTTATTACCGGAAGCCTTAGCAGCCAACTTCAGGTCCACTTCATGTTCGCCAGGAATGACGCAAACAAAATGACCATTCTTGTCACCATGCAGTACAAGGGTTTTGAATACCTGCTCGATATTCTCCCCCAAGCTATCAGCCACATGAATAGCACTCAAATCATTTTCATCCACTTCATAGGGAATCAGTTCGTATGCAATTTTGGCTTTGTCCAAAAGCCTTGCTGCATTTGTTTTATTAATTTTCATAATTTATCCTTTCAATTCTTCTTTCAGGAATTTAGGAGTATATCCCTTCTTACTTTTAGCCACTTCTTCCGGTGTGCCGCAGCTGAGGAGTTGCCCCCCACCCTTACCACCATCAGGTCCCATATCGATGATATAATCAGCCATCTTGATAACATCCAGATTGTGCTCGATGACAATCACTGTGTTACCTTTGTCCACCAGTTTATTAAGTACATTCATCAGTACACGAATGTCCTCAAAGTGAAGTCCGGTAGTAGGCTCATCAAGGATATAAAGGGTTTTTCCTGTATCTCGCTTAGAAAGTTCCGTGGCCAATTTCACACGTTGGCTTTCACCACCGGAAAGTGTGGTGGAAGATTGCCCCAACTTTATATATCCCAGACCGACTTCCTGTATCACCTTAATCTTATTCAGAATCTGCGGCACATTTTCAAAGAACTCCACTGCACGGTTAATGGTCATATCCAGTACATCAGCAATAGATTTTCCCTTGAAGCGCACTTCCAATGTCTCACGATTATAGCGTTTGCCATGACAGACTTCACAGGGTACATATACATCGGGCAGGAAGTTCATTTCAATTGTTTTGTAACCATTTCCCTGGCATGCTTCACAACGTCCGCCACTCACATTAAAGGAGAAGCGCCCCGGCTTATAACCGCGTATCTTGGCTTCCGGTAATCCTACAAACAAATTACGAATATCAGAAAAAACTCCCGTATAAGTGGCCGGATTAGAACGCGGCGTACGTCCCAGCGGAGACTGATCCACATTTACAACCTTATCGATGTTTTCCAATCCTTCGATGGTATCGTATTCCAGGGGATCCTGAAGCGAGCGATAGAACTTCTGCGAAAGAATAGGTTGCAATGTTTCGTTGATAAGCGTAGATTTTCCACTACCGGATACACCGGTGACACAAATCAACTTACCAAGAGGAAATTCCACATCCACCCCTTTCAGGTTATTCCCCCGTGCACCACGTAGCCAAAGGCTATGTCCATTACCTTCACGACGTTTTTGGGGTATTTCTATCTCACGTTCACCATTAAGATATTGTGATGTCAGCGTATGTGTCTCTAACATTTCTTTCGGAGTTCCTGCAAAAACAACCTCACCACCCAAGCGTCCGGCTTTCGGGCCCATATCAATCACATAATCGGCAGCCATCATCATATCCTTATCATGCTCCACAACAATGACGGAGTTACCGATATCCCTCAGCTCCTTCAGAGAATGAATAAGCCGCTGATTATCCCGCTGATGCAAGCCAATACTAGGCTCATCAAGGATATAAAGTACATTCACCAATTGTGAACCGATTTGGGTAGCCAAACGAATACGCTGGCTCTCACCACCGGAAAGGGTTACAGAACCACGGTCAAGAGCAAGATAATCTAATCCGACATCCAACAGGAATTTCAAACGGGTGCGGATTTCTTTCAATATCTCGACAGCAATTTGTTTCTGTTTATTATCCAGATACTGATCGACATTCATCAGCCAGTCGTAAAGCTCATTGATATCCATACAAGACAGTTCATAGATATTCTTATCATGGATACGGAAATGAAGGGCTTCTTTATTCAATCTCGCTCCTTTACATTCAGGGCATACAGTAGTTTTAGCAAACTGTTCCGCCCACTTTTGTGCAGTGGCGGAAGCATCCTTTTCCTGTAACATCTGAATATACTTCACTACTCCCTCAAACGTTACAAAGTAATCGGAGGAAGTGCCGATAAGAGAGCTTTTAATCTTAATACGTTCATCCGAACCGTAGAGAATTTCATCAATGGCTTCATCCGGCAACTCCTTAACAGGAGTCTTCAAGGTAGCTTCATATTTTTCCAATAAAGCGGCAATCTGCCAGAAAATCATGCTATTCTTGTACTTACCTAATGGAATGACAGCTCCTTCGTATATAGAAAGTTCCCGATCCGGAATCACTTTTTCCACATCAATCTGATTCACAACTCCCAATCCCTTACATTTAGGGCAAGCACCTTGAGGAGAGTTGAATGAAAAATTGTGGGGTGCCGGCTCACGGTAGGACAACCCGGTAACAGGGCACATTAACCGCTTGCTATAATGACGTACATTTTCGGACTGTAAATCAAGTATCATCAACAACCCGTCACCTTGTTGCATTGCGGTAGCCACACTGTTTTTCAGACGCACGTCATCTTTATCCGTCACAACCAGCTTATCAATAACTACTTCTATATCATGATTCTTATAACGATCCAACTTCATGCCGGGTAATGCCTCCTTGATTTCACCGTCTACACGAACATAGAGATACCCCTTCTTACGCACCTGTTCGAACAGTTCCTTATAATGTCCCTTGCGAGTACGAACTAATGGAGCCAAAATATAAATTTTCTTGCCTTTATAATCATTCAGGATTAAATAAAGGATTTGCTCTTCAGTATATTTCACCATTCTCTCACCCGAAAGATAAGAATAGGCTATACCGGCACGTGCATAAAGCAAACGCAAATAATCATAAATTTCCGTTGTAGTGCCGACTGTAGAACGGGGATTCTTATTCGTCGTTTTTTGTTCAATAGAAATAACCGGACTTAATCCCGTAATTTTATCGACATCGGGACGTTCCAGATTTCCCAGGAAATTGCGGGCATACGCAGAAAATGTTTCGATATACCGACGCTGTCCTTCGGCAAAAATCGTGTCGAATGCCAACGACGACTTGCCGCTTCCGCTTAGTCCCGTAATAACGGTAAGACTGTTACGGGGAATTTCCGCATCGATATTTTTTAGATTGTGCACGCGCGCACCATATACATTGATGTATTCTGTTTCTTCTGTCATTTATCTTAATATATTAATATCACTTTTAATCTTGTAATTAACTCCATCTGCTCCCACCGCTTCTACCACTATAAAATAAACACCTTCAGGAACATTCTTTCCATGCGCAGTACCGTCCCATCCTGCATCAATATTCTGCAATCCCCAGCGGTAAAGTTCCTGTCCCCAGCGATTGAAAACATACGCATTGAAGCGAACCAGCGACTTGTGCTTTACACGAAACACATCATTCACTCCGTCGCCATTAGGCGAAAAAGCATTCGGCACTTTAAGCTCCGATTCAGTAATACGAATCATAAAAGTACCGGAGGTATTCGTTACTTCTGTCTCAACATCCGTCATAGTCAAACGGACATAAAACATACCGGATTCCTGAAAACTATAAATAGTTTCAGCATCAAAGCGCGTCAGGAAAATATCATTGAAAGCTGCGTCGCGAGAGAAGTTCCATTCATAACGGAAGTTTGCAGTCTCATCCGATGGCTCCCCGGAGTCTTCATCTCTCCACATAAAACGAAATTCAAGAGGAGCGGCACCCGTATAGGTATCATCCGGAGAGATAGAAACGTTCTCTTCCGAAGCTGCTCCGTTTTCGGAAAGCAAAATAGCCACGGGAGACACTGCCAAGAGTCCTGTCCTTCCCCCGTCAGCCCACACCGGTAAATACCCGAGCAACAGTATCGCCACACAACCGATATATGAAAACAATCCGCATCGCATAATACCTGCAAAAATAACGGTTTCCCAGCGAATATCAGCGGATACATAAGATTTTTCAGTTTTAAAATGCACAATATTATTTCTTAACGCATTCCTTTCGTTAAATTTAGGCAAAATCCTTACCTTTGTAGCTACTTTGGGAAATTGTAAACGTAAACCAACGATATCGAATGAGAACGATTAACCGGATTTTCTGCTCCTTACTGCTCGCCGGTGCATGCAGTCTCGGAGCAATTGCACAAGAGAACCAGTCATATTTTCTGCATACCATTGAAAAAGGGCAAAGCCTTTATTCCATATCCAGTATGTACGGTGTCACACAGTCGGACATCGTGAAGTTGAATCCAGGAAGCGATGAAAAAATATTTGTAGGACGCACTTTACGCATTCCACGCACCGCTGCCAATACTCAGACAGAAACTTTCCATACTATAGCCCAAGGTGAAACCTTGTATAGGCTGACCGTTAAATATGGTATATCCGCCAAAGCTATTTGTGATGCCAACCCCGGACTGAGTGCTGAGAATTTTCGCATCGGACAGGTAATACGCATACCTTCCGTCAGCGAAGCAGGTATAATTACTACGGAAACCGTTAATGAGCCTGCAATTCCCTTAATTCAGGGACCTGTACAATCTCGTTGCCGGGATATGCACAAAGTTAAGCGGAAAGAAACTGTTTACAGTATCAGTCGTGAGTATGGTATTTCCGAAGCAGAACTGATAGCAGCCAATCCGGAATTGAAAGGTGAAAACAAAATAAAGAAAGGTACTTTCCTCTGTATTCCTTATCCTACTGCGCAAGTAGAGAAGCCTACCCAGCCACAGGTAGTGCCCAGTGACACCCAATTATTCAGTGAGAACAAGAAAACAACAGAACGTTTCAGTACGATTAAAGCTGCCTTGATTCTTCCTTTCCTGGATGTTTCCAAGAGCGAGGCTGCCCGTGTGATAGAATATTATGAAGGCTTCCTCATGGCAGTAGACAGTTTGAAACGCAGCGGAGTTTCCATTGATTTGTACGCTTATAATTCCGGTCCTGAAAATGCTTCTCTGAATCCGATCCTCTCCAAAAAGGAGATGAAGGATATGGATATTATTTTCGGTCCGTTATATCCACAACAAGTCAAGCCACTGGCTGATTTCGCCCAGAAAAATGATATTCGGCTCGTGGTACCATTCTCATCAAAAGATAACAGTGTATTCCGCAACCCTGCCATCTATCAGATTAACACTCCCCAGTCATATCTTTACTCAGAAGTATATGACCACTTCGTTCGCCAATTCCCGAATGCCAATGTCATCTTTATAGAGGCCAGTACAGGCACAAAAGATAAAGCCGAATTTATCAAAGGATTAAAGGATGAACTAAAGAATCGCTCTATCCCAATGAAATCCCTGAAAGAGGATGCAACGGTAGAATCCCTGAAAACAGTGTTACGCTCTGATCGGGAAAATATATTCATCCCTACATCGGGAAGCAATGTGACTCTGATAAAAATACTACCTCAACTCACCCTATTGGTTCGTGAGAATCCGGAAAGTAACATCCATCTGTTTGGTTATCCGGAATGGCAAACCTACACCAAGGATCACTTAGAAACCTTCTTTGAACTGGATACTTACTTCTATTCATCATTCTATACCAACAATTTGTTACCTGCGGCTATCAGCTTCACCAAGAACTACCGCAGATGGTATGGTAAAGAGATGGATGAGCGTTACCCCAAATATGGAATGTTAGGCTTTGATACCGGTTATTTCTTCCTGAAAGGCTTATCACGCTATGGTTCCGAGTTAGAGAAAAATATGCAACTCATGGATCTGGTGCCTATTCAAACCGGATTCAAGTTCCAACGCGTAAACAATTGGGGTGGCTTCATCAACAAGAAAGTATTCTTTGTACGCTTCACCAAAAATTATGAATTGGTGAAACTGGATTATGATTGATAACAGAAGGTTTTAAACTCAAAGACAATGAAGATAAAAAGCATTATAGGAGCCGTCCTGCTACTTACCGTATGGGCTTTGCCCGGCAGTGCACAGATAGGCGAACAACGCCATAACTTAGCAGTAGGTTTCAACGGCGGTATCAATATCAATAGCGTCAGCTTCTCTCCTACTGTCCGGCAAAAAAACCTGATGGGCATCAATGGCGGTCTGACAATGCGCTATATCTCTGAAAAGTACTTCAGTATGATTTGCGGTGCGCAAGTGGAATTAAATTTCTCACAACATGGCTGGAGCGAATTTGATGAAGATCACCCTGAACTGGAATATACGCGTACAATGAATTATGTGGAAATCCCGCTTCTGGCACATTTGGCTTTTGGTAAAGACCGTGGAGTACAATTTTTTATCCATGCAGGTCCACAAATAGGCTTCTTTATTAGCGATACCAGAAAGAAAAACGATGCGTGGGAAAATTTCACAACCCCGGAACAGCATGATAAGGATGTGGAAAATAAATTCGATTATGGTATTACGGGAGGGGCAGGACTGGAGCTACGTACTAAAGCCGGAAATTTCCTCGTGGAAGGAAGATATTATTATGCCTTATCCGACTTTTATAAGAGTACCAAGAAAGACTATTTCTCACGTTCGGCACATGGCACTATAGTGGCTAAGATAACTTACCTGTTCGATCTCAAGAAATAATTCTAAGATATAAATAACAGAAAGCGCCCCGGAACTTTTATATAAAAGTCCCGGGGCGCTTTCTGTTATTTATATCTTTTATCTCAATCGGTCAGCTGCTTTCACCATTACCTCATCACGATAGATAGCACGGAAAGACAGATAATTTAAAATGACAGAAATAGCAGGAAGGCAAAGTGCCCAACCTAACTGGAAAGTCATTGCATCCAAATCATCTTTCAGCATAAACATAAATACAAAAAATGCTGCATAATACCCGATCAATAAAATACTATTAAATACCGTCATACGAACCTGCAGCATTCGGTTACGAAAGAGAAAGATAGTACAGAATGCCACGACTGTACTTAAGAATAAAATTCCGAATAAGCCCCACGTAGATTGAAAGGTATCTTCCGTCAGCGTCACACCCAACGGCTTAAAAATATATGCAGTCACTCCGTCTGAAGCAATAAACTGTCCTACAGGCAAACACATGGCAGCTATCAGCAAGCCTGTCACTATTAATAAATAAATAGATTGAATACGTTGTATCATTGTTCTTTTCCTTGATTAAAACAACAGAGGTGTGCCCAAGCAAACTTTACCTGAACACACCTCCGTAGTAATTTCATTTACTGTAATTTTTCTTTTTCCTTAGCCGGGTTACGATAGTAGATCTTACCTTCAACGTACTCCTGCGTTGCAATCAATGTCGGTTTCGGCAGTTTCTCATAGTAGCGTGAAATTTCAATCTGCTCCCGATTCTCGAACACTTCTTCCAGATTGTCATTATAGGAAGCAAACTCTGCCAGTTTCTTAGAAAGATCATTCTTGATCTCTACACTGATCTGATTTGCACGCTTACCTATAATAGCTACGGTTTCATACACGTTACCGGTATCTGCACACAACTCCATCATGTCACGGGTAACCGTGGTGCCAGGAGCATTTGTCTTCTTATAATCCATAAATATCTAAATTAATATTATCCTATATCTGTTTGCTTATCCTCATTCAACATCTTCTCGGAATCCTTAAATATCTTCTCGGCTTCCTTCATATATTTACTTTCAGGAAACTCATTCTTGAAAGCATAATATTCATCCACCGTTTCACGATAGCGCTCTGCTCTCTTATCTTCCACACTATAAATGGCCATTTCATATTTGGCACGCAGAATAAGAATAGACAGATCTTCGCGAAGATTCGTATAAGGATAATCCTTCAAAGCATTTTGCGCAGTAATCACACAAGACTGATAGTTATTTCCCAAATAGTTACCCAAATTGTAATACATTCTGGCTGAGAGATACTCTTTCATTACCAACTTATCCTGCAATTTAAATATCATATCCTGAGCTTCATCTTTCTTTGAACTCTGTGGGAAGTATTCCATGAACATCTGCAACTGCTGAATAGCACTGTAAGTACCAGACTGGTCGAGACGAGGTTCCGGGGTATCCAGATACAATGCCTTACCTGCATGAAAACGTGCCAATTCTGCAAACGTACCACGGGGATATACATTATAATATTGGACAAAACTCTGAGCTGCCGTTTGGTAGTCTTTCTGGTTATAATAGCTCATACCCAGCATGTAGAGGGATTCCTCTGCTTTGTCTGTACCCTTGAGGATAGCAATTAACTCATTAAGCAACGTTGCTGCACGGTTGTACTGCCCTTTTGCGAAGTAGTTCTTTGCCGCCTCATACTTATATTCATAATCGGTGCTTTTTAACAGTTTATTGTACTCTCCACACGAGGAGAGCAATATTGCTGCAAGCAAAGTTATTAAGATATTCTTCTTCATTCTTAGCTTTTCAAATAATGTGCAAAGATAAAGGTTCGCATCGAATAAAGCAACGATACGAACCTTAATTTTTCAAAAACCAGACATTGACCGACAAACGCCCGTCTATTCACGACAAAACGGGATAATGAACGGTCGAAAATAACGGTCATTATAATTTATACAAATCACTTGCTGCAAGCAAGTCCACTTTCTTTTCAGTCAGCACACGGATGCAGTTCTCCATGTCATTGGGACGGATAATAACATTAGCAGTGTTACCATTAGCAAACGAATACATGTATTCGATGAAAACACCTTCATCGGACAAGAAGCGCAGGACTTTTGACAATGATCCCGGAATATTGGGACAACTAATGCCTACCACATCCGTCACATTCACTGCAAAATGATTATCTTTCAATGCTTTATATGCCTTATCCGGTTCAGATACAATGCCACGAAGAATACCAAAATCAGCATTCTCGGCAATACAGAGAGCGGAAAGATTGACACCTTCTTTCGCAAGCACTTCAGTCACTTCGGTCAGACGGCCAGACTTGTTTTCAAGGAAAATAGAAAGTTGTTTTGCTACCATGATCTTAATTATTAATGATGAATGATGAATGATGAATGATAAATTACGGACATCCCACAGGAAATTAATAATTTATAATTCATAATTTATAATTAATTAAAGTTTCCGATTATCAATCACCCGTTTAGCTTTACCAACACTGCGTTCAATGCTGCGAGGTTCTACTAGGCGTACATCTACTCCCAGCCCAAGCACGCTTTGCAGGCGAGCTGCTAATTTCTTCTTTAACGCCAGCATCTTGTTAATTTCATCCGAATAGTATTCCGGGCGTACTTCAACCTGCAACTCCATAGTATCAGTATTGTTCTTACGGTCTACAATCAGAAGGTAATGCGGCTCAAATTCCGGCATTTCAAGGATAACGGATTCTATCTGAGTCGGGAATACATTGACTCCACGAATGATAAGCATATCATCACTACGACCAAGGATGCGATCCATACGAACAAGCGTACGTCCACAAGTACATTTGTCATAATGCAGGGCGGTTAGGTCCTTGGTACGATAACGCAACAAAGGCATCCCTTCTTTAGTCAGATGCGTAAAAACCAGTTCACCCGTTTCACCCGGAGCCACAGGTTCCAATGTACTCGGATTGATGATTTCAGGAAAATAATGATCTTCATTAAGGTGAGTGCCATGCTGGCATTCACACTCATAGCCCACACCAGGACCTGCTATTTCACTCAGTCCATATATGTCATAGGCTTTTATACCTAATTTTTCTTCAATTTCATTACGCATGTTCTCTGTCCAGGGTTCTGCACCGAAAGCACCAATCTTCAACCTGAACTCTTCGCGTGGAAGACCGGAGTCTTTAATGGCATCCGCTAGATAAAGAGCATAAGAAGGAGTACAGCAAAGTACTGTAGAACCGAAATCATGCATTAAAGTAATCTGCTTCTCTGTGTTACCACTTGACATCGGAATAACAGAAGCACCTATGTTCTCCGCACCTGCATGTGCACCCAGACCACCGGTAAACAAGCCATATCCGTAAGCCACATGAAAAAAGTCGGAACTATCTGCACCATAAGCTGTAAATGCACGTGAAAGGCATTCTGTCCAGGAAGACAGGTCCTTACGGGTGTATCCCACTACAGTAGGTTTTCCTGTGGTACCGGACGAGGCATGGATACGTACGATCTGGCTCATAGGTACAGCACAAAGTCCGAAAGGATAATTATCGCGCAAGTCGTATTTTGTAGTAAAAGGAAGTTTTACGATGTCGTCTATACTGTTAATATCGTCCGGAGTAATTCCCAGTTCCTGCATTTTTTTACGGTAGAAAGGAGTGTTGTGATAAACATGCTCCACAATCTTTTTGAGGCGAATGCTCTGGATTTTGCGAAGGCTTTCACGATCCATACATTCGATGCTTTCATTCCAAATCATGTCTTTGTTGTATTACATTGATGGTTATTATTAATTTTTATTTCCTGCAAAGGAATAAAAAAATTTTGTTTATCTCAAGTATTTTCCCGAATATTGCCGTCCATAAGGAGAGAAAATGAATAAATTTGAATTAACATCCGCCTATAAGCCAACCGGAGATCAGCCGGAAGCTATTGCAGAGCTCACTGAGGGCGTACTTCAGGGGGTTCCTGCACAAACATTACTTGGTGTCACCGGTTCGGGAAAGACGTTCACCATAGCCAACGTGATTGCCAATATCAATAAACCAACGTTAATATTGAGCCATAACAAAACATTGGCAGCGCAACTTTACAGTGAGTTTAAAGCTTTCTTCCCCAATAATGCTGTAGAGTATTACGTTTCTTATTATGATTATTACCAACCCGAAGCTTATTTGCCGTCTTCGGATACCTATATAGAAAAAGACCTTGCCATCAATGATGAGATAGACAAACTGCGGCTTGCAGCCACCTCTTCCCTACTTTCAGGTCGGAAAGATGTAGTGGTAGTGTCTTCTGTATCTTGTATATACGGTATGGGAAATCCGTCGGATTTCTATGAGAATGTGATAGAAGTACAACAAGGAAAGGCATTCAGCCGGAATGTTTTCCTGCGTCGTCTGGTAGACAGCCTCTATGTACGCAATGATATTGATCTGAACCGCGGAAACTTCCGTGTGAAGGGAGATACAGTAGACATCTATCTGGCTTATGCAGATAATCTGCTACGCATTATTTTTTGGGGAGATGAAATAGATAGTATTGAAGAAGTCGATCCGATAAGCGGTGTAACTATCGCTCGTTTCGACACATACAAAATATATCCGGCCAACCTCTTCATGACTTCCAAAGAGGCCACCCTGCGAGCTATCCATGAGATAGAAGATGATCTGCATAAGCAGGTGCAATGGTTTGAAAACGAAGGCCGTCCCTTTGAAGCAAAGCGCCTCCAGGAACGGGTAACATATGATATGGAAATGATACGCGAATTAGGTCATTGCTCTGGTATTGAAAACTATTCGCGCTACTTTGACGGCCGTAGTGCCGGTAGCCGTCCCTATTGTTTATTGGACTTCTTTCCGGAAGACTTTCTGATCGTTATAGATGAAAGCCATGTGAGTGTACCTCAAATACGTGCCATGTATGGTGGTGATCGTGCCCGTAAAATCAACCTTGTAGAATATGGTTTCCGCCTTCCGGCTGCCATGGACAATCGTCCGTTGAAATTTGAGGAGTTTGAGGAGATGGCAAAACAAGTAATCTATGTAAGCGCCACACCTGCCGATTATGAATTGATTCAGTCGGAAGGCGTTGTTGTGGAACAGGTTATTCGCCCTACAGGCTTGCTGGATCCGATTATCGAAGTACGTCCCAGCCACAATCAAATAGACGACCTCATGGAGGAAATCCAGATTCGCATCGAAAAGAATGAACGTACGCTGGTCACTACGCTTACTAAGCGCATGGCAGAAGAATTAACGGAATTCCTGCTGAATAACAATGTGAAGTGTAACTATATCCATAGCGATGTAGATACATTGGAACGCGTAAAGATTATGAGCGATTTGCGTGAAGGGTTATACGATGTCCTTATTGGTGTCAATCTGTTGCGTGAAGGATTAGACCTGCCGGAAGTCTCACTCGTGGCAATTCTCGATGCAGACAAGGAAGGTTTCCTACGCTCACACCGCTCACTGACGCAGACTGCCGGACGTGCCGCCCGAAATGTAAACGGTATGGTTATCATGTATGCCGACCGTATCACAGAAAGCATGCAATTGACGATTGACGAAACCAACCGTCGCCGTGAAAAGCAACTAAAATATAATGAGGAATATGGTATCACTCCCCAACAAATCAAAAAGGCAAAGAACCTCAATGTATTTGCACCCAATACTGCACTGGAAAATGGCTTTACCGAAAAAGGGACAACCACTCCCCGTCCCTATGTCGAGCAAGAAAGTTCCGCCAGCATTGCTGCCGACCCTATTGTGCAATACATGTCCCGTCCGCAACTGGAAAAGAGTATCGAACGTACCAGAAAACTCATGCAGGAGGCTGCCAAGAAGCTCGACTTCATCGAAGCAGCACAATATCGGGACGAATTGCTGAAAATGGAGGATCTGTTGAAAGAGAAAACATAACACATCTGTGTTGCTTTCTCTCTTCCCTCCTATCCGAACCGTGCCAAGTCCGTATTCGCTCCGTATCTATACGCTTGGACTTGGTACGGACTTGATACGGTGTTGGTACGGAGTTGGTAGGTAGAAGATAAAAGAGACTGTCATTTTCCTTAAAATAAATAGAATCAGAAGTCGTTTTGGCTAATAAGTGTTATAAAACATACTTTTTCTTTTGGATAATTTGCAAGTATTCCAAAAGTCCGTATCTTTGCAATGTGTTTTTCATAGTATTAGATTTAAGGTTAACAAAGGTTGGAGTACAGCGGTACTCCTTTTTTATGTCCATCCCCCTCAAGTGAGTCAAAATTAATAGATAGAATTGCCACAGACATACCCTATAATTCATGCTTTTTACGTATGTTTGTACCAAAGTTCAATTTCGCAAGTTTACATGGAATTATTAGTATATAAAGCCTCAGCCGGTTCTGGAAAGACATTCACCCTCGCTGTAGAGTACATCAAGCACTTGATACTCAACCCCAGAGCTTACCGGCAAATACTTGCCGTAACCTTCACCAATAAAGCTACGGCAGAGATGAAAGAACGCATCCTGCAACAACTCTACGGAATCTGGGTAAGCGATCCGGCATCCGAACCCTACCTGAATCGTATCCGAGAAGACTTACAACGAAAAAATCTGTCTGAAGACGATATCCGTCTAGCAGCCGGAACCGCTTTACAGTACATGTTGCACGATTACAGTCGGTTCCGGGTGGAAACCATCGACTCTTTTTTCCAATCCGTGATGCGTAATCTGGCACGCGAACTGGAACTGAGCCCGAACCTCAATATCGAACTGAATAATACCGAAGTTCTGAGTGATGCTGTGGATAGCCTGATAGAGAAACTTACTCCATCCTCTCCCGTACTGGCCTGGCTACTGGACTATATCAACGAACGTATTGCCGATGATAAACGCTGGAATGTATCCAATGAAATCAAACGATTTGGCTGGAATATCTTCGATGAAGGTTATATAGAGCAAGGTGAAGGACTCCGCCAACAACTGAAAGCCCCCAATACTATCAAGCTATACCACAACGAACTGAAGGAAATGGAAACGGAAGCCTTGGAACAAATGAAAAGTTTCTACGACCAATTCATTGGCGAACTGGAAGCACATGCCCTCACACCGGAAGATCTGAAAGGTGGGGCACGAGGTATAGGCAGCTATTTTCGCAAACTGCGGGATGGGCGTTTATCAGATAAAGATACAGTAAATGCCACACTGAAGAACAGTCTGGATGATGCCAAAAACTGGGCTACCAAAACATCTGCGCAGAAGAACGAAATTATTCGGCTCGCCGAAACAAGCTTACTCCCGTTATTGCAGGATGCTGAAACTTTCAGACCAAGAAACAACAAGATCGTAAATAGTTGCCGACTGTCTCTGCAACACTTGAATAAATTACAGTTACTTGCCCATATCGACGAAGAAGTGCGTGAACTGAACCGGGAACATAACCGCTTCCTATTATCAGATACGAATGCACTGCTCCATAATCTGGTACGGGATGGGGATTCCTCCTTCGTATTCGAAAAAATCGGTGCCAATATACGAAACGTAATGATCGATGAGTTTCAGGACACCAGCCGGATGCAATGGGATAACTTCAAAATTCTACTACTTGAAGGTCTTTCACAAGGAGCAGACAGTTTGATCGTAGGAGATGTGAAACAATCTATCTATCGCTGGCGAAACGGCGACTGGGGGATATTGAACGCGCTGGGTACCAAAGATGCTTCTTTCCCTTTCCCGGTACGTGTAGAAACACTAAAGACCAACCGTCGAAGTGAAACGAATGTCATCCGCTTCAATAATAACTTATTTACCGCAGCCGTGGAATATCTAAATATGCTCCACCTGAAAGAGCTGCAAGAAGACTGCTACCCCCTGCAACGGGCTTATGCAGATGTTGCCCAGGAATCGCCACGAACGGAAGCCAAAGGATACATCAAAGCCACCTTTCTGGAACCGGACGAAGAGCATGACTATACAGAACTCACCATTATCTCGTTAGGAGAAGAAGTGCAGCGGTTGCTGGAAGCAGGCGTGAAGCTAAACGATATCACCATTCTGGTACGCAAAAATAAAAATATTCCTCCCATTGCTGACTATTTTGACAAGACCATGCACCTGTCTGTCGTCTCGGACGAGGCATTCCGACTGGATGCTTCACAGGCCATCTGTATGTTGATAGATGCCTTACGCTACTTATCCGATCCGGAAGACAAGGTGGCGTGCGCATCGCTCATGATGAACTATGAATCAGGCATCAAGAAACAGGGAGGCGACTGGGACAGTTTGCTGACTGCAAGACCAGAAGATGTACTGCCCGAAGCATTCGTCACAGGTATGGAAACTCTCCGGTTAATGCCACTTTACGAATTGTTGGAAGAATTATTCAGCCTGTTTGAAATGAAGCGGATTGAAGAGCAGGATGCTTATCTTTTTTCCTTCTTCGATGCTGTCACTGAATACCTTCAAAATAATTCTTCGGACCTAGACGCATTTATCCGCTACTGGAACGAGACATTATGTAATAAGACTATCCCCAGTGGAGAAATGGACGGCATCCGTATCCTTTCCATTCATAAATCAAAAGGACTGGAATTTCATACCGTTCTCATTCCTTTCTGTGACTGGAAGCTCGAGAATGAAACTAATAATCAGTTGATATGGTGTTCGCCTACTGAAGCACCATTCAGTACACTCGACATCGTTCCGGTAAATTATTCCTCCACCATGGCGGAATCTGTATACCGGCAAAATTATCTGGATGAACGTCTGCAACTCTGGGTGGATAACCTGAACCTACTTTATGTGGCTTTCACCCGTGCCGGAAAGAATCTGATTTTCTGGTGCAAGAAAGGGCAAAAAGGTACCATGTCGGAATTATTGGCAAATGCTCTGCCACAAGTAGCCGCCCGTGAAGGTGATGAAAACTGGGATGAAGAAGAACCTTATGAAAGTGGAGAACTCTGTCCATCAAAGTACACAGAAACGGATGGCCATCTACCCGAAGCCCGTAAAGTTTCCGCCAACCGCCTTGCACAAAAGCCTGACAAACTCCCGGTACACATGGAAAGCATGAGGCATGATATAGAATTCCGACAGTCGAACCGTTCTGCGGACTTTATCCAGGGAGTTAATGAAGAAGAATCCGACAATCGCTTCATAAACCGGGGGCGGCTTTTACATACCCTTTTCTCAGCCATTGAAACAGAGGAAGATATTGATAACGCTATTGACCAACTTGTCTTTGAAGGTATTATCGGCAAACCCGAAACGGAAGAGTCAATCCGGGAACTGACCCATCATGCATTCTCGCTTCCCCAAGTTCAAGACTGGTATTCGGGGAACTGGCACCTGTTCAATGAATGTGATATCATCTGGCAGGAAAGAGGTGAACTACATACCCGCCGGCCCGACCGTGTAATGATGCGCGGTAATGAAATTGTCGTTATAGATTTCAAATTCGGAAAACAAAACAAAAAGTATAATAAGCAAGTGCAAGGATATATGCAATTGCTCACTCGCATGGGGTATCTGAAAGAAAACATAAAAGGATACCTTTGGTATGTGGAAGAAGATTTAATAGAAAAAGTATAGATACAACGGTAGTATGCAAACATTTCTCCAATTAGTAGCCCAAGACCTTTACCCAAAGATAGGAAACGATCTTTCAAGAGTAGCCATCGTTTTCCCAAATAAACGTGCCAGCCTGTTCTTTAACGAATATCTGGCAATGCAAAGCGACCGACCTATATGGTCGCCTGCCTATGTCAGTATCAGCGAACTGTTCCGGCAACTCTCCCCGTGGAAATCCGGAGACCCTATCCGGTTGGTATGCGAACTCTATAAAGTCTTCCGTGAAGAAACCCGCAGCGAAGAAACACTCGATGATTTCTACTTCTGGGGAGAATTACTTATCAGTGATTTTGACGATGTGGACAAAAATCTTGTAGATGCTGACCGGTTATTCTCTAACCTGCAGGATTTGAAAAATATAATGGACGATTACGACTTCCTTGACTCCGAGCAGGAAGAAGCTATTCGTCAGTTTTTCCAAAATTTCTCTATCGAGCGCCGGACACAGCTTAAGGAGAAATTCATTTCTCTATGGGATAAATTAGGCGACATCTATCACCATTATCGCCGTAATCTTGAAGAACTTGGCATTGCTTACGAAGGTATGATGTACCGCTATGTAATGGAGGAATTACAGCCGGATAAACTAAAGTATGAGCATTACGTTTTTGTTGGTTTCAACGTATTAAACAAAGTGGAAACCAAGTTCTTCGAACGCTTGCGCGAGGCCGGAAAAGCATTGTTTTATTGGGATTATGATGTCTTCTACACCCGCCTGCCCCGTGAAAATACACCTCCCTACACACACGAGGCGGGAGAATTCATTCTTCGTAATCTGAAAATATTCCCCAACGAATTGCCGGAAGCAGTTTTTGATACATTGGGAAAGCCTAAAAATGTACGTTTCATCTCTGCTCCGACTGAGAATGCACAAGCACGTTATCTACCGGAATGGATACGTTCCGTAACGAAAAGAGACCTACCGGAGACTCCTGTGAAAGAGAAAGAAAATGCAGTAGTTCTTTGTAATGAGGCACTTCTGCTACCTGTACTTCATTCCATCCCACCTGAAGTAAAGAATGTAAATATAACTATGGGATTTCCTTTGGCACAAACACCCGTATACAGTTTCGTCAGTGCACTTATCGAATTGCAGACTACAGGTTATCGCAGAGATACAGGACGCTATCAATACGAAGCTGTACAGTCTGTACTGAAGCATCCCTATACACGTCAGCTCTCCACTTCTGCAGAAAGTTTAGAGAAACAATTAACAAGGGACAATCGATTCTTCCCTTTACCTTCCGAGCTAAAGCAAGATGTTTTTTTAGAACAAATGTTCACGCCTAAAACGGGTATTTCAGCCCTTTGTCAATACCTCACGGATATGTTACGCGAAGTTGCTGTCCTCTACCGGCAAGAACAAGAAACAGATGATATCTTCAACCAACTTTACCGGGAGTCTCTATTTAAAAGTTATACCCTCATCAATCGCCTGCTGAACCTGATTGACAATGGAGAGTTGAACATACAAATTGACACATTGAGACGTCTGCTCTGCCGATTACTTGCCACTTCAAACATTCCTTTCCATGGCGAGCCTGCTATTGGTATGCAGGTGATGGGAGTATTGGAAACACGTAATCTCGACTTTCGTAATCTTATTATGCTTTCGCTCAACGAAGGGCAGTTACCCAAAGCAGGTGGTGATTCTTCCTTTATTCCATACAATCTAAGGAAAGCTTTCGGCATGACTACTATCGAACATAAGAATGCCGTATATGCGTATTACTTCTACCGCCTGATACAACGTGCCGAAAATGTCACCTTATTATATAATACTGCTTCGGAAGGATTGAATCGCGGAGAAATGTCTCGTTTCATGTTGCAGTTCCTTGTCGAATCTCCGCACACTATCTCACGAGAATACCTTGAAGCCGGACAATCTCCTCAAAGTGGTAGAGAAATTCGCGTTGAGAAGACACCGGAAATCATAACAAGAATGCACGAAAGGTATGATGTGAACCGTCATCCGCGATCCTTATTTTCACCTTCAGCACTTAATACTTACCTGGATTGCAGATTAAAATTTTATTACCGTTATGTAGCCGATTTAAAGGCTCCCGATGAAGTAAGCGCTGAAATAGACTCTGCTCTGTTTGGTACAATCTTCCACCGTGCAGCCGAATTAGTCTATAAAGATTTGACTGCAAACGGAAAAGAAATACGGAAAGAAGATTTGGATCAAGTGTTGCGCAATGACATAAAATTACAGAATTATGTAGATATCGCTTTCAAAGAGGAATTCTTCCATGTAGCCCTCACCGAAAAGCCGGAATATAACGGTACGCAGCTTATCAATGCAAAAGTAATCACATCTTATCTCCGCCAACTACTGCGCAACGATCTGCAATATGCACCTTTCTTTATGGAAGGTATGGAAAAGAAGGTAACGGAAATTATAGAAATCGAAACTTCGCAAGGAAAGTTAGCATTGAACATCGGTGGTACCATTGACCGTATAGATAGCAAAGATGACACTTTACGTATAGTAGACTATAAAACAGGAGGTAGTCCAAAGACACCCGAAAACATCAAGCAGCTATTCACACCTGCCGACGGACGTCCGAATTACATTTTTCAGACTTTCTTGTATGCTTCTATTATGTGCCGCAAGCAGTCATTGAAGGTAGCCCCTTCCCTACTTTATATTCATCGCGCAGCGTCAGAGACATATTCCCCTGTTATTGAAATGGGAGAAGCACGCCAGCCCAAGATACCAGTCAATAACTTTGCTTTCTATGAAGATGAATTTCGTGAACGTCTGCAAACTCTTTTGCAAGAAATATACAATCCGGAAGAAGCTTTCACCCAAACTGAAGATACCAAGAAATGTGAGTTCTGTGATTTCAGAGAGCTATGCAGGCGATAAAAAAACAGACCGTCTGTTTGCATGAAACAGACGGTCTGTCTTTAATACAATATTTACTTTTTCAACGGGAGTGAGAAGCTGAATATAGAACCTTCACCTTTTTTGGAAGTAAACCACAACTTACCACCATTCTTCACTACAAAGTCCTGACACAAGAGTAATCCCAAACCGGAACCTTCTTCATTGTTTGTACCGAAGGTACTGAAGTGTGTATCTGTATGCAGCAGTTTCTTTTGTCCTTCTTCGTCAATACCACAACCGTGATCTTGCACACTGACTACCGCCATACCATCTTTTTCCTCCAGTTTTACCAACACTTCAGAATTTTCGTTGCTGAACTTAATAGCATTGCTTATCAAGTTGCGTACCACGGTTTTCAGCATATCTATATCTGCAGATACAGCCAGTTTCTCCGGTTTCTCTTCACGGATGGTAATCTTCTTCAGACCAGCTACCATATTAAAGATATCTATCACTCCATCCACAACTTCTACCACATCAATATCCTGATATACTACATTCAACTTACCAATCTGGCTCTTCGTCCACTTCAGCAAGTTATCCAGCAATGAGAATACATCTTCTGTCGTCTGGTTTGCCATTGTCAACAGCTCATACATCTCATCACCGATCTTCTCAGCCGGCAGATTCAGTATCAGCATGTTCAGCACCATCTTGATAGAACCCATAGGAGAACGCAAATCATGAGCAATCACCGAATAAAGTTTATCACGTCCGGCAATGGTACGTTGCAGCTCTTCGGTCTTATTCAAAATAATGCGTTTGGCAGCTACCAGCGAAATCTGGTGGGTTACACGAATAATCAGCTCTTCCTTATTGAAAGGTTTGGAGATAAAGTCATTCGCTCCCACCTGGAAACCTTTTACAATGTCCGTCGTGCTGTTTAGCGCAGTCAGGAAGATGATAGGAATATCTGCGGTCTTAGGGTTTGCTTTCAAATGCTGTGCCACCTCAAAACCACTCATGTCCGGCATCATCACGTCCAGCAACACCAAATCCGGGTTTTCCTTATCTACCTGCTCTAATGCTTGCCGACCGTTACTTGCCGTAGCGATAGCAAATTTTTCATTTGTTAAGAGTACTTTCAACAACAAAACGTTGGACATCACATCGTCAACGATGAGAATCTTGTACTCAGAAGGATTTATTTCCATATTCATCTTATACTATATTGTTTTCCCGTTTATCTATTAATTTCTATAACGATATTCCTTAAAATATTCCACTATCTTCTGCAAGCCATCTCCCAATTCAATTGTTGGCTGCCAATTCAGTTTCTCTTTTGCCAGCGTAATATCAGGTTGGCGCTGTTTCGGATCATCATGCGGAAGCGGCTTAAATACCAACTTCGATTTAGATCCTGTTAATTGGATGACTTTTTCAGCTAGTTCAAGAATGGAAAATTCATTCGGATTTCCAAGGTTTACCGGGCCAATAAATTCATCCTCTGTATTCATCATTCGCACCATTCCTTCTATCAAGTCATCAATATACTGAAAGCTTCGAGTCTGATCCCCTGTCCCATAGATTGTTATATCATGGTTTTGCAGTGCCTGAACAACAAAATTAGAAACGACTCTACCATCATTCGGCAACATCCGCGGACCATACGTGTTAAAGATACGAATTATTTTAATACGAATATTGTTTTGACGATGATAATCCATAAACAAAGTCTCAGAACAACGTTTTCCTTCATCATAACAAGATCTGATGCCAATCGGATTCACATTTCCCCAATAACTTTCTACCTGAGGATGTACTACCGGATCACCATATACTTCACTTGTTGACGCTTGTAAAATCTTAGCATTTGTCTTCTTCGCCAACCCCAACATATTAATAGCTCCCAGTACGGAAGTCTTAATCGTTTTGATCGCATCATATTGGTAATGTATTGGTGATGCCGGACAAGCCAAGTTATAAATCTCATCAAGGCCTTCAATGAGATAGGGAAATTCTACATCATGATTCACAAATTCAAAATGAGAATTGTTCTTCAGATGCTCTATATTCGTTTCTGCACCGGTAAATAAGTTATCCAAGCATATGACATGATGCCCTTCATTTATTAACCTTGTGCATAAGTGCGACCCTATAAACCCGGCACCTCCGCTAACCAATATTTTTTTCATGTAAGAATTTTATAATGCCCGAAGACACATGTAACCTGTTCGTTTGTTTATGTTGGCAAAAGTAGGAGATTTGGTTAACTTATGCAAGTTTGTAACCGGATATTTCACTTGTTAAGGATAACAAAAGAACATAATAGAAACAAAAATGCCCAAAATGGGCATTTTATTCTTCGGGAACCGGTGTTTCAACCGGGTTCGGAATACTAAAACTCTTGTCCGAAAACAAATCCGCCAAACCGGAAATCTGCTTCAAACGGAGTAATTCATCCCGATCCATGCCAATATTTTTCATAATCCATTGATCGGACATGCCTGCTTTATCCAACTCAGCCACAATGTGACACATCAACTCTATATTATGTGAGCCACGCGCACGATTATGCCGAATGGTAGACGCCATGCGGTTAGAAAGTTCTTTATCAATCACCACTACAGGCAGCAAACCATTTTCCCGTTGATAAATACGTTTAGAACTTCTCAACACGCTATAACGATGATATCCATCAACCAATATATAACGGTCAGTTTCATTATCGTAGTAACACACACAAGGCATCGTAAAACCATCTTCCCAAATAGAAAGTTCCAATAGTTTCATTTCAGGAGGCGCTACAATATTGGGATTATAATCATTCGCCACTATTTTTTCCAACGGTACCGCTTTCACAGCATATACCGGACTTTGCTCTACACTCATAACATCATATTTTTGAATTGTTCCATTATTTTATCTCGTTTGTATGCTTCTTCTTTGTTTAAGGCAAACCCCATATACTTACAGGCGTGATCGTTTTTCAGGATACAGACACACATTCTTTTATAAGTTGGAATCTCACGAAATTCAGAAATTTCAATATCGTCCAGATAGTCCATCTTCACAGGTTTCTTATGTGTCTTGTAATTAGTAGTATTCACTACCTCTAGCGACACACCAGCATCCCTGAGCTTTTGAATGGTCTCTTCACTAAGACATCCACCTTTCGTGCGCCAGAATTCAATACTAACGGTCAATTTCTTCAAGTAATTACGCCGGGTATTTTCAGGCAATGTAGAAAGCAGGAACTGCATAAATTCTTTCCAGGTATACCCCTTCGGCAAGCGAACGGTTTGCCATCCCATAGCATGTGTTCCGCCATAAATTCCAGTAAAGTTCACCCCGTTCACACGCCCCACCATCTTACCCCAGGTAGTAGGATCAATCACTTTATAAAGCCGGAGACTTTCCTGAGCTTCACATAGAAATGGACTTGCTACACGTTGACGTTCAATGTTAACGCCAGCTTTATAATATAAATCATATAAATGATTATAATCCCATCCGAATTTTCCATTAGCTACCCAGATATCTGTCGTTTTCCAATCGAATATAGGATATGCATTGAAAATATCGTTTCCTATCTTAGAAGTCCAACGATAGTTGTGATACATTTGATATTTCCGCGCAAGATGAATACTGCGCCAGCGATTGAAGCTCTCCTGTGTACGAATACCGATTAGAAAACAAGAACGAACCGCATCTCTTTTTTCATGCAACCACTTGGCAAAGTGCATTTGGAATTCATAGTCCCACATTGCATCGGTATAAAAGGGAAAGCTCTTTACGTCCATACTTCCCTTTGGCATCTGCCGCACCCATATTTCTTCCATCTCCGGATCCCAGGGACGCCAGTAATTCTGATACATAGATGTACAAGTGGTGACTTTAAAAGGCACACATACCCGGTAGACTTCCAGAATATCCTTGTTTGCTTCCAGAATACGGTCTACATAATCAATTGTCATGCTATATTGGATTTCATAATCCATATGGTAAACACAAAGTTTCCGCTTGAGATTATTGCGCCGGATATAGTCGATACACAAGTTCAGTAATACACCACTATCTTTCCCTCCGGAAAAAGACACGCAGATGTTATCGAACTCCTTAAATATAATATGTAGCCGTTCTTGTGCTAATTCATATACATTCTTCTGAGCCTCCCCCATTTTTAATTCTCCTTATTCATTTTCACATAGCGCTTCCACTCTTTCTCCACTGAAAAGCCTAATTCCTTAAATATATCCTGATGCTCTACAAATGTAACTGAACTCAATTGTTTATCTTCATCCATTTTGGCTATGATCTTTTCCAAAAGAGCTTTTAAAACTTCTGCATTATTATTCCTTATATAATAGTTATTAATAACTGCTTCCCGCTTTTTATACTCCAACGGTATAAAACCTACAACTTCTTTTCCATCCACTGCAACAAACCACACAAAACTTTCCGACGTGCGGAAAGGATAATTATAGTTCTGTTTTAAGACTTCCGGATTCATTACTAAAGGAGCTACAAGTTGATACAACCGTTTCTCCGTACCTTGTAATTCTATTATTTGTGTCATAGCTATCTGTTATTTATTATGGTTTGAGTTTAATTTCCACATAAAATAGTGCAGACAAAATTAAATAAAAAAAGAATAGAGACAATAAAGAATCAAGAAAATTAATAAAATTATATTTATTAAACACATTATCTTAAACTACAGTATATTTCTATAAAATTACTTATTGGGGTTGCATACCAAGGTAGTTACCGCAAACTGATGTACTATTCGGCACCGCAATATATCAACAATAGAAAATCAAAACGGGTTGACAAGGGAACTCACATTCTGACACTTTGCATTTTTAATCTATTGAGAATCCCATATTCCCGGATTGATACCCACAAAGATTAAAATACGCCAATAAAAAATGGCAAGAAGCAGATTTTGAGATAAATATCGAAATCATGACATTTTTTTTAGAATGAAATACCCCCTGAAAAGTGCACAAACAAGCATATAATCCGGATGCCGTAACCCTTTTACCTATAAGTAGTAACCCTTTTACTTGTAAGTAGTAACCCTTTTACCCATAAGCAATAACCTTTTTTGCATAAATCCCCTGAAATCCGGAAAAATATGCAGAAAATGCGCATTATTATTATTCGTCTATCCAAAAAATACGCCGGAATGCGATTATTTTTGAAGTAACAAGTCAGGAAAATAAAGAATACTGTGACAGAATGACACAAATTTCTTTCCTATGGTAACACTTTCTAAAGACTACAAATTATCAGATTTCCTCTAATGCATAATATTGATAATCACGGAGAACTGTTTGAAGAAACTGCTCTTGATTACCATCACGGGGAGTTATGGTAAGAAGTTCCTGGACTTTCTTTGCCAATTGTGCAATGCGGTGCACACGATCCTTCTTACCATCCTGCAATGTCCGGGTAATAACATTTATTTGCTCCAGCGACAAATCGGCTGCTTGTGGATAAGTGGGACGATAATCTTTCGTCAGATAATCAAACTCATCAAGGCTGACATGAATCTTGCGATAGTTCTGTTCTTTGATAACCATGGTCCCAGCTGCAAGATCCCCCATCCGCTGACTGTTCTTCGTTAATAGTACCACCAATAGTCCGAAACCACCGGTAAGCAGACTATCAATCGGAAAAAGAAGCCAACGAAGCAAATAAGAACTAATGCCGGGCGTAGAACCGTCTGCCTTCACTACACGAATGTTCATCAGATTTTTCCCGAAACTTCGTCCATGATTGAACATTTCACATAGAAACGAATAGCCTAATACCGGCAGATAGACTACAATCATAATAAGAATCATTATAAAATCCGATGAGATTCGGAGTGTAGAAAGCAGGGTAGCCGTTGCATATACATAGAAGCCTATCAGAATAAAATCGATCACCAACGCAATGAGTCGCTCACCAATACTCGCAGGTGTTTGGCTGATACGAACAAATTGCCCGGTAATAATTGTAGTTTCTGCCATTTTTGATTAAACATTTTTTGTATATCGTTGCAAATATATCATTATTCTCTTACTTTTGTTATTGATTTCAGACAAAACTTATTTGGAACCTTTGGAAAAGCATGAAAGAAGTAACGTTTATCCGTCGGAATATCGATAAATGGAAAGAAGCCGAGAAGGTAGTGGAACAAGCAACAAACTTGTCTCCCGACCGGCTTGCCGATGTATATACGGACCTCACTGCCGATCTGGCGTTTGCACAAACGCACTTTCCTACTTCACGTATTTCCATTTACCTGAACAACCTTGCTTCTGCACTACATAACAAGATTTACCAGAACAAGCGTGAGAAATGGACGAGGATCATCACCTTTTGGACACAAGAAATCCCACAGATCATGTATGATGCCCGTCGGGAACTATTGGTTTCATTGATCATTTTTACCGTCAGCGTGCTGATTGGGGCAGTTTCTGCTACGGGTGATCCCGATTTCGTCCGTTTGATTCTGGGGAACGGCTATGTGGACATGACCTTAGATAACATAGCCAACGGTGAGCCAATGGCAGTGTATAACGGCTCTTCCGAAGTTCCTATGTTCCTGGGAATCACACTAAATAATATTATGGTTTCTTTCTATTGCTTTGCCATGGGAATCCTAACAAGCTTTGGTACAGGATATATGCTTTTCAATAATGGAGTTATGATCGGCGCATTCCAGATGTTCTTTTTCCAGCATGACTTACTTTGGGAATCCATGCTTGCCATATGGCTGCATGGGACACTTGAAATCTGGTCTATTATTGTTGCCGGAGCTGCTGGACTGGCTTTGGGCAATGGATGGCTTTTCCCCGGAACATATTCAAGACTGGAATCGTTCAAAAGAGGAGCCAAAAGAGGAGTGAAAATAGTTGTAGGTACAATCCCCATATTCATAATGGCAGGATTTATCGAAAGTTTCATCACGCGCCATACCGAATTACCGAATATACTGAGACTCAGCCTGATCCTCATTTCTCTTGCATTTATTATATTCTACTATATTTATTTACCTAATAAGAAACGACATGGAATCACAAAAGCCTAAAATTGCAATGTATGTGAAACGCTCTTTCGGAGAGAAGTTAAATGCATCTTTTGATTTTATAAGGGAGAACTGGAAGCTGATGCTAAAGTTTACCACATATCTGCTTTTACCACTCTGTCTCATCCAAGCCCTGAGTCTAAATGGTATGATGAAAGGGATGGAAAGTATAGCGGAGGGCATGGATATTTCTTCCGATACGGCTCTCCTTATCTCATTCCTCTCATACTATGGCTTGTTTGCACTTCTTCTCATAATAGGAACTGTATTGCAAGCTTCGCTGATATATGCAATGATCCGGACCTATAATGAACGCGAAGAGCGCCTGCAAGGTATTACCTTGAAAATGCTGACACCTTTGTTGTTCCATAACATCAGAAGATTATTCATCATTGTACTTTTCGGATTACTATTAACAGTATGTGTTAGTTTTATATTAGGCGCTTTAAGCGTCATGTTCTTCCCTATCACGTTTTTATTTGCTCTCATTGCAATAGTTTTTGCCGTGCCACTTGCCCTCTGGGCACCTATCTACTTATTCGAAAATATTTCCATAATGGAAGCATTTAAGAAAACTTTCCGTCTAGGCTTTGCTACCTGGGGAGGTGTCTTCCTTATTTCTTTAGTCATGGGAATCATAGCCGGTATACTACAGGGAGTCACCTTGGTGCCCTGGTATGCAGCTACAATTGTAAAAATACTCTTCACTATGAGTGACGTAGGAAGTGAAGCAACCGTATCAGTAGGATATAGTTTCATGCTCTATCTACTGGCAGTAGTGCAAGCATTCGGTGCTTATCTAGCAATGATTTTCACATTTGTGGGATTAGCCTATCAATACGGGCATGCATCCGAAAAGATGGATAGTGTAACGATAGAAAGTGACATTGATAACTTTGACAAACTCTAAATCAATCTAAATGACTCTTTCTCCGACTGATACATTGGTTTGTGATACTACGCAACTTGCTGTGTGGCAATCTGACGCAGACTACAACTACAACCGTGAGTTGATAGCCCCCGAAGTGAATATATTCGAATGGCTCAACAGGTGGTTCGGAGAAATATTGCAGAGTATATTTGGCAGTCAGTTTGCTGAAGATTATTCAAAAACGATTCTGATAAGTGTTGCTGTCCTCATGCTGTTACTGATCGGCTGGTTCATTTATAAAAAAAATCCGGCAATATTCATACGTTCCCGCAAGAATGCTTTACCTTACAGTGTGGGGGAAGATACCATTTATGGAGTTGATTTTGCCCTAAAAATAGCCTCTTCCCTTTCCCGCCACGATTACAGGGAAGCAATCCGACTGCTATATTTGCAAACATTGAAGCAACTCAGTGACGAAAAACGTATTGACTGGCAACTCTATAAAACGCCTACACAATATATTTATGAAGTACGGATGCCTGCATTTCAGAGGTTAACCCATCACTTTTTGCGAGTGCGCTATGGAAACTTTGAAGCAACGGAAGAATTATTCCAGACCATGCTATCCTTACAGGGAGAAGTCAAGAAAGGAGGCATTGTATGAAAGGAAATCACTTGTTTATCATCTGTATTGCCATCTTTTTACTCTTAATGTTCGCGATAGAATGTAGATTACCCAAAAAGTTTGTATGGGCTCCTAGTTTCAGCCACTACGATAAACAACCTTTCGGATGTGCCGTTTTCGACAGTTTGCTATCTACGTCGTTACCAAAGGGGTATTCTTTATCTCGAAAAACCTTTTATGAACTGGAACAGGAAGACACAATCTCTCGTAGAGGCATATTAGTAGCCACTAATAACCTGTCTCTGACAGATGTGGATGTAGAAGCAATACTAAAGATAGCAAAACGGGGAAATAAGATTATGCTGGTGAGTAACTCTTTCAACAGAAATTTAGAAGATACATTGGATTTTAATAGCAGTTATTCCTACTTTAGCCCGGCATTATTAAAGAAATATGCAGCTGCATCATTGGAGAAAGATACTCTCTTCTGGATAGGAGATTCTGCCGCATATCCCCGGCAATCCTTCTATTTCTATCCTCAATTGTGTTCTTCTTACCTCATGCCCGATTCGCTTCCGGCTAAGGTACTGGCAGAAAAGGGTATTCCAAGTGTCCCAATAGCCTTATCCTATCCATGGGGAAAAGGTGAAATAATCCTAGTCTCTACTCCCCTGCTCTTTACTAATTATGGAGTATTAGATGGAAAAAATGCGACTTACATTTTCCGCCTATTATCCCAAATGGGAGATTTACCCATTGTCCGCACCGAAGGTTACATGAAGCAAACGGCCCAAATACAGATGTCCCCTTTCCGGTATTTCCTTTCTCAAAGACCGCTGAGATGGGCTTTGTATTTGACGATGTTCACCATTATCCTTTTCATGGTATTCACCGCCCGAAGGAGGCAACGGGTAATTCCTATCATCTACCAACCGGAAAACAAATCGCTGGAATTTACCGAACTGATAGGAACTCTTTATTTTCAAAAGAAAGATCATGCCGACTTGGTGCATAAAAAGTATATCTACTTTGCAGAAGAATTGAGAAGAGAAATTCAGGTAAATATAGAGGAAGTAGCAAATGACGAACACTCTTTCAGCAGAATAGCCCAAAAGACCGGCATGAATACAGAAGAGATCAGTGAGCTTATCCGTTCCGTCAGACCAGTGATTTATGGAGGGTGCACTATTTCTGTAGAGCAGATGAAGTATTTTATTGATAAGATGAATGAAATAATAGATCATATATAAAGAAGAAATTTATGGAAGAGAATATTGAAAGACGAGTAGATTTGACTCTCTTTTCCGAGAAGATACAAGAGTTGAAAGACCAGATTGCATCTGTCATCGTAGGTCAGGAGCAAATGGTGGACTTGGTATTGACTGCCATTTTAGCAAATGGGCATGTCTTGATAGAAGGTGTGCCGGGAGTAGCAAAAACACTGCTGGCCCGTCTGGTTGCCCGCCTGATTGATGCGGATTTCAGCCGTATTCAGTTTACTCCGGACCTAATGCCAAGCGATGTACTGGGTACAACTGTATTTAATATGAAAACCAATGATTTTGATTTCCATCGGGGCCCCATCTTTGCCGACATCGTATTGGTGGATGAAATCAATCGTGCTCCGGCCAAGACACAGGCTGCCCTGTTCGAAGTAATGGAAGAGCGTCAGGTCAGTATTGACGGAATGACTTATCCTATGGGAGAGCTTTATACAATTCTGGCTACTCAAAATCCTGTAGAGCAAGAAGGTACTTATAAACTACCCGAGGCGCAACTCGACCGTTTCCTGATGAAAATAACAATGGACTACCCAACTCTGGATGAAGAAATAAACATCCTGAAACGCCATCATACAAATGCCACATTCGTAAAACTGGAGGACATCGATTCTACCATTACCAAAGAAGAGTTCTTATCTCTCCGCAAGCTGATGAACCAGGTATTTATTGATCATACATTGCTTCAATACATTGCCATGATTGTACAGCAGACGCGCACCAGCAAAGCCGTATATCTGGGAGCTTCTCCACGTGCATCTGTCGCTATGCTGCAGACCTCTAAAGCATACGCTCTATTGCAGGGACGTGATTTCATAACACCGGAAGATATAAAATTTGTTGCTCCATACGTACTCCAGCACCGCCTGATTCTGACTGCGGAGGCCGAAATGGAAGGATATTCACCGGTGAAAGTAACCCAACGCCTGATTGATAAGGTAGAAGTACCGAAATGATTTTAAACCGACGCTTTTATATTGCCCTCAGCCTGATTATCCTGTTACTGGGTAGCGGGTATACTTTTGCTCCGCTCTTTGTTCTCGGGCAATGGATGCTTTTTATCATGCTCCTGGCTGTATTAGCGGAAGGATACATGCTTTATCGCATCCATGGTATACAGGCATTTCGCCAATGTTCATCACGTTTTTCCAACGGAGATGAAAATACGGTGAACATTCGGGTGGAGAGCAGTTATCCATATGCAGTATCCGTGGAAGTCATTGATGAAATACCTTTTATATTCCAGCAGCGAAATATAAATTTCCAGATAAAGCTCCAGGCAAATGAAGGTAAAACAATCACCTATCAATTACGACCCACCCATCGGGGAATCTACAATTTTGGACGGATTCGTATATTTGTACAAGGTAGGATGGGATTACTTTCGCGCCGCTATACCTGTGGTGATACCCAAGATGTCAAAGTCTATCCATCCTACCTGATGTTACATCGTTATGAATTGCTGGCAATAAGTGATAATCTTACAGAATTGGGTATAAAACGTATACGTCGCGTAGGACATCACACTGAGTTTGAGCAGATAAAGGAATATGTAAAAGGCGATGATTATCGCACTATAAACTGGAAAGCAAGTGCCCGCAAGCACGAACTTATGGTAAATGTGTATCAAGACGAACGTTCCCAGCAAATTTATAGTGTGATAGACAAGGGACGAGTTATGCAACAGGCTTTTCGTGGAATGACCTTACTTGACTATGCGATAAATGCCTCATTAGTTCTTTCGTACGTTGCCATGCGGAAAGAAGACAAAGCCGGACTCATAACCTTTGATGAACATTTCGATACCTTCGTACCAGCATCAAGCCGTCCCGGACATATGCAGACATTGCTTGAAAATCTCTATAATCAGGAAACTACTTTCAGTGAAACGGACTTTTCTTCCTTATACGTACATCTGAACAAGCATGTCAATAAACGTAGCCTTTTGGTTTTATACACCAACTTCTCCAGTATGGGAAGCATGAACAGGCAATTAGCATACCTGCAACAACTGAATCGACAACACCGCCTACTGGTAGTATTCTTCGAAGATGCTGACCTGAAAGCCTATATTGCTACTCCTGCCTCAGATACGGAAGGATACTATCGCCATGTCATTGCCGAAAAATTTGCCTTTGAAAAACGATTAATTGTCTCTACCCTAAAACAGCATGGCATTTATTCTCTATTGACCACGCCCGGAAATCTCTCTATTGATGTAATTAATAAATATCTGGAGATAAAATCGAGACAGTTACTCTAATCAACCTCCGGTAATAGGCAGGCAAATAATTATAAGACATTTACCTTATATTCTGAATTATAATATTCTACTGCCATCTGATATTCAGTAATGTTCTTCTCTTTAGCCAATAAACTCAATTTCGCCTTATCAGCAGAAGATATGTTACTGCCATAATAAATAGCTGTAGGCTTCATTATAACTTTGACAGATTCATTTTCATAAGAATCCGGACAAATCAATCGCCATTCATTTTCATATCCCCAGCATTTGGCTTTATTCAAAAACACTTTCAAATAAATAAAAATGTCAGGCAAAACAATGCTGCTATTATTTTCTCCTTTAAGGCTTATAAGAAAGTCATCCATTAAACTTTTCCCTATATGAGTTGCATCAAGTCTTTTATCTGAATAGATTACCGGAAAAAGTATTGCCGGGTGACTACTAGGTTGCGTATCACTTGTTGGAAAAACAACTTGCTTTATATCATATTCCAACACAAATCCGCTATGTCTATCAGCATAATGTGACCACATCAGCATATTATCCTTTCTCTCTGTAAAACATGCAATCTTACAACTTTCCTTTACACTCTCCACTGATTGATCTAATAAATCCCCGATAAATTCAAGATATTCATTAATTTTATCACTATAAATGCCCTTATCGCCATATGTAGTTCCTTCATAATAAGCCTCACGCAATCTTTGGTTCACCACCTCGTCCCCTTCTCCTTTCCAAACATTAAAACATTGCATTTTTTTCACAACTTCATCAATTATCGGATCGTCAGGATATTGTTTTCTCATCTCTTCCTCAACCAGGCTGTTTATCTTGCTCAACATATAAAGAAACCAATTTTTATTCAACGCTTCCTCATAATTCTTTAATATCTCCTCTTTCTTGTAGCAAACCAAAGAATCAAACGGATCATTAAAATTACGAGGATTACCGGCATATACTTCATCATCTCTAAATGAATCCAAATTATATTCTTGACAGTTCCGATATCTATATAGTTTTGAAGGTACATTTTTCGCCACCAAATCATGGAGTTTAGAGAACAACTCACCTCCTTCCGGTGAATTAGTTTCTCCACGTTTAAGAGGAATAATTTCACTCATCAACATTCTCTCAAACTCCTCTTTAAAGTTAGATGTTTCCATTGTGTTTTATATATCAAGTATAATGTCCGTACATGCTCAGAATCTCATTATGCAAAAATAGTGTTTATTTACGTAGCTGACAGCCCAATTTCAAAGTTTCTTTGTTACGGTCTCTTTTATACTGTTAATTATTTGAATAGTTTAAATACCCTGCAAAACCGTATCACTAAAATATTTGTTTATAATAAAGGGGTGTTAGCTTTGCCCGGATTCTAAAATCGAGTAAATAAAAAGATAACCATGAAAAAAGAAGTTTCTGAAGTGCTCAAAAAAGAGCAAAACAATGAAAGTTGTATCCATCTGTATCTGGAAGAATGTGGCTGGTGTGCTTATGAAGTTTCAGCTTATCTGCTTATGAACCTCTTAGGAGGAAAATGTATCGTCGAGAAAATAGAACAATGCGGATCAAAAATTGTTCGGGCACTAATGAATATAGATTTATTAGGCGACATTAATTATGGCGATTATCGCTACGCTGGTCTAAATTCCTATAACCTTCAATTAGTAGGAAAAAATAAAGTTGACAAAAACTTATTTATTCACTGGAAAAAGAACATATAGGAATGACACTGCAATAAGCACTTTAAATGATATTGCAATAAAGCTCTGCAGACAAATCAACAGAGCCTTATTGCAATAAAAGTTATGGAATTAATTAGAGATATTCAGTAAATGTCCCTCTTTCTAATAAATTAAGAGAACAGTTTTACTTTACGTGAGCTTTTCTCTTATTTTTTTCTGTAAAGTCTCAAGTCTTCTATCTTTTTAATAGAATATTATTTACATATTCTTATTTTTTCTTCCCAACGGTACATTATGTATATGTCTTTTTAGGGGAAGTTAAAGACCTGGTAATGCCGGTCGATACTCACGATACGGTTGGACACTTTTTGGCCTGCAAATAAATTCTTCCCTTGCTCAAGGACCGTCTGTATGACCGAGAAACGTCTTTGGTAATCAGAGGATAGTGTAACGATGAAGCCATACAATACCTTCCCATAAGAGTTTGACATCAGTAGGGAAACGCAGATGACTTTCATAACAGGTGGCATCCGTCATACAGACATGAAGGTTCTCAAGATAAGGTTTCCAATGGTCAGCCAGAATAGCCTGGAGGAACTCAATATCAAGGCGATCCGCTAGTTCCTGACGAATTGCACTGACGATTTTAGGATTGGTCAGTGGATGAAGCGGATCAATCTGAACACCACAAAATAACTGGTAATGAATATTAC